>Ga0207876_1000075_pt1 | contig 56588 bp, 45 predicted proteins | sample MalvirmetaMSP146_FD_184237 | JGI IMG/M metagenome (GOLD analysis project Ga0207876, IMG submission 184237) | Marine viral communities from the Deep Pacific Ocean - MSP-146 (SPAdes) | ecosystem: Environmental > Aquatic > Marine > Oceanic | place: Pacific Ocean | collected 2011-07-10
ACACCAACCCGAACTACGACTGGCGCCCCCAGAGCACCTACATTCGTCGCCCGCCGTACTGGGAAGGTGGCATGGTAGGCGAGAAAACCCTCAAGGGTATGCGCCCGCTGGCGGTGTTGCCGGACAACATCACCACCGACCACCTGTCGCCGTCCAATGCCATCCTGATGGACAGTGCAGCCGGTGAATACCTGCATAAAATGGGCGTGCCGGAGGAAGACTTCAATTCCTACGCCACCCATCGGGGCGATCACCTGACGGCACAGCGCGCCACTTTTGCCAACCCGAAACTGTTCAATGAAATGGTCCGGGACGAGAATGGCAAGGTGAAGCAGGGCTCCCTGGCGAGGGTTGAGCCGGAAGGTAAGGTCACCCGCATGTGGGAAGCCATCGAAACCTACATGGAGCGGAAGCAGCCACTGATCATCATCGCTGGCGCCGACTATGGTCAGGGTTCCTCCCGTGACTGGGCAGCCAAGGGCGTGGCCCTGGCGGGTGTGGAAGCCATCGTTGCCGAAGGCTTTGAGCGCATTCACCGTACCAATCTCGTCGGCATGGGCGTTATGCCCCTGCAGTTCGAGGAAGGCACCACGCGGCAAACCCTGGGTATTGATGGTACTGAAACCTATGATGTAGAGGGCACTGCTGCACCGCGTGCGCAACTCACTCTGGTTATCCATCGCAGCAATGGCAGCACCGAGCGTGTGCCCGTGATCTGTCGTCTGGATACAGCGGAAGAAGTGTCTATCTATAGTGCTGGTGGCGTGCTTCAGCGCTTTGCCGAGGACTTCCTGCAATCGGAGGGCGCCGCATGACCCACGCGCCCCAGATCAAAGTCCCCGCCACCTACATGCGTGGCGGCACCAGCAAGGGCGTGTTCTTTCGGCTGAAGGACCTGCCCGAGGCGGCACAAGTCCCGGGTGAAGCCCGGGATAGATTCCTGCTGCGTGTGATCGGCAGCCCGGACCCTTACCAGAAACAGATTGATGGCATGGGCGCTGCCACCTCCAGCACCAGTAAAACCGTTATCCTGGCCGAGCCAACACAGCCCGGCCACGACGTGGACTACCTGTTCGGACAGGTGTCCATCGACAAACCTTTCGTGGACTGGAGCGGCAACTGCGGCAACCTGAGCGCCGCTGTTGGTGCGTTTGCGATCAATAGTGGCTTCGTCTCTAAAGACCGTATACCGGAGAATGGCATCGCCATCGTCCGCATCTGGCAGGCCAATATCCAGAAAACCATTGTAGGCCGTGTTCCCATTACCAATGGCGAAGTACAGGAAACCGGTGATTTCGAACTGGACGGTGTTACCTTTCCGGCCGCAGAAGTGCAGGTGGAATTCATGGACCCCGCCGATGGCGAAGGCGCCATGTTCCCCACCGGCAACCTGGTGGACGACCTGGACGTACCCGGTGTTGGCATCCTCAAGGCCACCATGATCAATGCCGGCATTCCCACCATCTTCCTGAATGCAGAAGGCATTGGCTACAAGGGCACGGAACTGCAGGACGACATCAACAGCAATCCCGAGGCCCTGGCGATGTTTGAAACCATCCGCGCCCACGGTGCTGTCAAAATGGGACTGATTCAGTCCGTAGAAGAGGCCGCCAGCCGCCAGCACACGCCCAAGGTGGCGTTTGTGGCAAAGCCGTCTGACTATGTGTCTTCCAGTGGCAAAGCCATTGGGGCAGGGGATGTGGACGTGCTGGTGCGGGCCCTTTCCATGGGTAAGCTCCACCACGCGATGATGGGAACAGCTGCCGTTGCTATTGCTACCGCAGCTGCCGTACCGGGAACTCTGGTTAACCTGGCCGCTGGCGGCGGTGACAGAACCTCCGTGACCTTCGGCCACCCATCAGGCACCTTGCAGGTTGGTGCGGAAGCCAGCCTGGTCAACGGCCAGTGGACAGCCACCAAAGCCATCATGAGCCGCAGCGCGCGAGTGCTTATGGAAGGTTGGGTTAGGGTGCCCGGGGATTCGTTAGCGTTGTAGAGGTGTCCCAGTGAGTATGTGATTAAGTTGTCGGATTACGGCCCGGTAGGCGTAATCCGACGACGGTACTTAAACCTCCCTACTACTACGGCGGCGCAGCCCAAATTCCAGCATGCCAATAGGCATTGCCGGCCATCGCCAGAGTCAACCCCCGGCCAGCCCGTAATTGCGTCGTTGTTTAATCCTTATATCCGGATAGGTTACACACACCCCTGTCGTCGTGGCGTCAGAATACTTTACGCATCTTAGTGCTGCCCAGTCGCTAAGACTCGTTTTTTATAATGGAATCGCTATAAAACGAACTATTCAGATGCTTTTAGATGCCTTTTTCGAACCCAACCCGAGAAACGACCGCTCTAAAACTTATTTGAAAATTTACATGGCGCTTAAGGCGATGCATTAACGAGGATCTGATGTCGAAGATGCTTACACCTGACCCTATACAATAATTGGGTTTTAATTATAAGTTATTTAAATAAAAGGATTTTCAATAAATGGTATGGCTGATGCTTATAGTAGTTCACCGCTGACTTGCTTGCCTGAATTTCAGCTGCCAGCGTTCACATTCAAGGAGAGAAACTATGAAAACTGCATTTAAAAGAACGTTCTTATCAACTCTTATCGTGCCATTTGCTCTGATCGCTCAGTCTGCCAGTGCGGTGATGATTACCGACTGGGGATATGATGTCAGCAGCGTTTTCTCGGACGTGTCTGCGACTGCTGGAGATGGCAGCGTTACGGCGTCTGACTCGAATCGTAAACTGTCTTGGGGTGTTGGTTCTGGAGATCAGTCGTCCGTTTCGATCACCGACGTAAGTGCGCCGAGTGGCCTTGAAACTAATGGGGGCTTCGTAGCTGGGGGAGTTTTTACTCATACTAACAATGTTCTCCCTGCCAGGGGTGCCGCACTCTCCGGTTTTACGCTCACCTCCACGCTGACGCTGACCCCGTTTGCTCCTCCGGGTGGCGCGTTGCCTCCAACATCTACTCCGTTCGTGAGCTTCTTCAATGAAACGATGAACAGTGGCACCTGTGTTGATGATTCTGTCTCCGTTTGCGATGACATCTTCACGATCGACAACTTCGACGATTTGGGTGCTGTTCCAAATGGCTCGGGCGGTTTCGAGTTCGCTTCGTCGTTCATTCTTGACGATTACAACTACACCGTCTTCCTCGAAATCATTGGATTGGGTGTATTGGCGGACGACGCCTGTATAGAAGCGGGAGCCGGCGTTGGGTGTGTTGGTCTTCTCACTGAAGAAGGCGAAACCAACAACTTCTCCACCCGGTTCCGTATAGAGGCAAGAGAAGTACCTGAACCAGGCACCTTGGCACTGTTGGGTCTCGGCCTAGCCGGTCTTGGTCTGGCCCGCAGGAAGAAAGCAGCAAATGTCTAACGTTTGAGCAATCATAACGTTCAGACGATAGTGCATGAATAAAGAAGCCCCCACCTCTCTGTGGGGGCTTTTTTATGTTGAGCTTGTCTCTGTGCGGACAGCCTTGACGATCACTCAGAGTCACTCAGTTGCCGGTCAGGCAACTTCCCTCTCATTTGCCTCGTAGCCGGTATCCGGTCTCGCCGGCAAGTATCGCCCGTCGTCAGTAATCAGCGACCAGACGTCCGGACGGCGTTTCCTGATGCCGTCGATCAGTGATGCTGCTTCGGTGAAGGCAGGGCGGCGGCGACCGTGGTACTCCATGACGGGCCCTACATGATCAAATTCCACCCCAAACCGTTTCAAGAGGCGCAGCTGTGCGGGCTCCATGACGGCCATCCAGTGAGTTATGCCATGTTTGACCGACATCTGGAGGATGGCTGAAAAAAGCCCCAGGCTGATATAGGGCATGGCGCGTTTGCCATTTTCAGCATCGCTGTAACAGGTGAAATCACTGATACCTGAGGTTGACTCGTCCTCATTGAGCCGCCGCCGGAACTCCCGGCTGACCGCCATCCGGGATATTTCAGCAATGTTCTCTCGGCGAGCGCCGGCAAATGCTTTCTGTGCATGCAGGCCCATCCGGGGGAGACAAGGGCCTTCCATGGGAAAATCGGCCTGTTCCGGGTTGTCACCCGCCATAACGAGACGAACGGCAGCGACGCTGTCTCCGGTTATCCGGTGCCGGATCAAGGCATGTGCGGATCGAGGGTCGTATGCATCGTGCTCCCGTTTATCGGCAAAGCAATTCGGGTCCTCGAAAGGCCGGTCAATGCAATAAACCTGATACCGGACTGCAAAGACTTCATCGATCGTCTCAGGGCACATCGCCAACTGGACGTCGAATACCGAGTTGAAAATGGTGCTGACGTCTTCGTAAGCAGGCTGGTTTATTGTTTTGTCTGCTTCGTGCTGAAGTGCAAACCCTTTGTGCATCTCTGGATCCTCATTCTGTCCCATTCAGGGCGCTGTTAGAGCGATAGTCGCAGTGAAAAAAAGCGCCGTCTGAACATCAACTGACGGCGTACTACGGGTGTATCGAGGTTACAGCTCATCAGACCTCGGAACGTTTTATCCTGGGCACGTAACGTCCGGGCGCCAGGATAAAATTGGGGTCAACTGTGGCTTTCAGTTGACTGGCAAGTCTGGAAAACGCAGAGTCGCCGGTATTCAGAATTCCCATCGCATCATTGTTGAGGCGATAGGGCAGGAAGCCTTCCTGTTGCCCCGCGCTGACCAGTGCGCGATAGCAGTCGTTGGCTTTTGCGGTCGCATCAGCATCGCTGCGGTCAAAGAGCAGGGGAACAGTCGAGTCGAAGCAGCGATCATTTACGGTTGTCAATGTAATGAGTGGATTAACGCCATACTGGGGGCAAACTCTCTCGATCATGTTGATATAACGGCGAACATCGTCCCCTCGTATCGGAACCAGCGGCGCGAACCATATGAGACCGCAGCCATCGCGGGCGGGGTTTTTGGGTTGTCCGGGCGGTGGCAGATTACCTGAGCGCCAATACGCCAGTGCCAGCGCGACATCATTGGGGGAGCCATGCATGATTTCCAGTGCTCCGGAGAGCGTATCCGCCATGCCCTTAACCCGTGTGGCCAGCCTGCCAGGCAGCAAGCGGGCAACAGCCTGGACCGTGTTAACTTTCCGCCGGTTAATAAAGATGAGTCGGTCGGTTACTGGGCCAAGAAGTCGTCGTAGCGTGCGTCGGGCCGCACGGGCGACTTCCTTCGAGGCATAAATAGCACCAACCCCGCTCCAAGCCGGGACACCGTGACTGTTGGCCATGCTTTCAACTTCACGGGCGGGCAGGACACCGTTAACAGCCTTGTCCTCTGGAAAGGGCGTCATCATCGAGAGCATGCGTTGGCTGTTGAGCAGGTTGATCGCCACCACAGAACCGCCGAGGGCTCGCAACACGGCCCTGACAGTGGGGATCAGTGCTTCCAGTTTGGCATCGTCTTTTGTCGAGAAGAAAAATGCCGTCACGGTTTCGGGAACGGGCGCGAGGGCGATGGTCATATTTACAACCACGCCGAAATTCCCCTGGCTGAAAAGTCCGTCAAGATAGGGGCCCAGTCCCCACTTGAAAAGCCCGTCTACTTCCGCTGCGCCGAGTTCGCTGAGCGGCGTCTGGTATCGGGTGCCATCGGGCAGGATCGCTTCAATCTTCGTCACTGCCGCAAAATGGTCTGTAACAGGCGTGATGCCGTAACCCCGTTCAAGAGCGTTCCCGAGAATGCTGCAAGTGGGGCCTGCACCGGTCACTGGAACGAGATAATTTCCTTCCTGATGATCAAGAAAATCCCTCAGGGCACCTTGGGTTACGCCAGGCTCAACAGTTACAACGCCCAGTTCAGGGTCAAAACCGGAAATACGGTCAAGCCGGCTCAGATCAAGAATGATACAGTCGTCTTCAACAGGGTTTGCACTGCCGTAGCCCCAGTTATTACCGGTGCTCACGGGGTAAACCGCGACCTGCCAACGTTGCGCGACCTGCAGAACCGCTGCCACCTGTTCCTGATTCTCTGGCCGAAGCACGGCCGGAATAGTACGGCTTGTACCTGTTGTGGAGGCACCGAAGTTCTCTGCGCCAGTCACGACTACTCCGGATTCACCCAGAATAGTGAGCCATTCGGCAATTGCAGATTTGGTATAGGTGCTGGTCACTGGCGTTTCCACGGTTTATCGATGTCGTTGACAGTTGTTAAGGTTAGCTGACGGGTTGTTCATAATTAGGCCGGAATTATAGGCGAGATAAGGCTGGGAAGACCACGTTATAGTATTACGGCTTGGAAAACGAAAGGTGATAAAGAATTGAAATACAAACAATCAGTTAAAGCGAAATTTGGGGAATTGTATGGGGGTTGTTTATTAAAAAATTTTAACTTATTTGCGTAATTAATTGTTAACTAAAATAAATAAAGGATTGGGGTTCTTTCTATCTAATTTAACTTATTGAAAATAGTGAGATTTAAATAATTTTCCGTTTATTTGTGTATCGTGCAGAGGCATGAATATTTTAAATATGTCGATATTATAATTACATGTGCATGAATTTCATGGTTTGTTCAACTAGGCTGAAACGGATAAAACTTCCCAAAAGGGACACAGTTCAATGTCAGCAACTTTTGATCTGAACGATCGCCCCGACTACGACCACCTCCTGCAGACGATTGCCGATTACACCCTCAGTTATCGGATAAAGAGCCAAGAGGCCATGAATACCGCCCGAAATTGCCTGATGGATACACTAGGCTGTGGCCTGCTTGCCCTGCGATTCCCAGAGTGTACCAAGCACCTTGGCCCATTGGTCGAGGGTACTGTCGTTCCGCACGGTGCTCGAGTTCCGGGAACCTCGTTCCGGCTGGATCCGGTGAAAGCGGCCTGGGATATCGGTTGCATCGTCCGCTGGCTGGACTACAACGATACCTGGCTTGCCGCCGAATGGGGCCACCCATCCGACAACCTGGGGGGCATTCTGGCGGTGGCTGACCACCTTTCCCAGAAACGGGTAGCGGAAGGCAAAGCGCCACTGTCCATGAAAGATGTGCTTGAAGCCATGATCATGGCCCATGAAATTCAGGGTGTATTGGCGCTGGAAAACTCTTTCAACAGGGTAGGGCTGGATCATGTAGTACTGGTCAAAGTGGCGTCCACAGCCGTCACCGCGAAACTGATGGGCGCAAACCGGGAGCAGTTGCTGTCAGCGCTATCCCACGCCTGGGTTGATGGCCAGTCGTTGCGAACCTACCGCCACGCGCCGAATGCAGGCTCTCGAAAATCCTGGGCGGCGGGCGACGCCACCTCACGCGCTGTGCGGCTGGCAGATATTGCCATGAGAGGGGAGATGGGTATCCCGAGCGTACTGACAGCGCCCCAGTGGGGCTTCTACGACGTGCTGTTCAGCAAAACCAACAAGGACCAGAAGGTCAAGCCTGAGGATAAACGTCAGTTTTCTTTGCCCCAGGATTTCGGCTCCTATGTGATGGAGAACATCCTGTTCAAGATTTCCTTCCCGGCGGAGTTTCACGCACAGACAGCGGCGGAAGCGGCAGTCACGCTGCATCCCCATGTTAAAGATCGTCTGGAGGAAATTGACCGCATTGTCATTACCACCCACGAGTCCGCCATCCGCATTATCTCCAAGCAGGGCAAGCTCGCAAATGCCGCTGACAGGGACCACTGCCTGCAGTATATGGCTGCGGTGCCGCTGATCTTTGGCAGCCTGACTGCAGAGCATTATGAAGACAGCTTCCATCAGGCAAACCCGGTCATCGACAGCATCCGGGAAAAGATGGAAGTAGTGGAAGATGAACGGTATACCCGTGAGTATCTGGAAGAGGACAAACGTTCAATCGCCAATGCCCTCCAGGTATTCTTCAAAGATGGCTCCAGTACGGACAAAGTTGCGGTTGAATATCCCATCGGTCACCGTCGCCGCCGGAAGGATGGGATTCCGCTGCTGGAAGACAAATTCTACAGCAATCTGGCCACTCGGTTCCCTGGCCAGCGCTGCGAACAGATATTCCGGCTCTGCAAGGACCAGAAGGCCCTGGAAAGTACGCCTGTGCAAGAGTTTGCGGAGCTTTTCGTGATATGACACTGATACGGAAAAGTTACATATGTGTCAGTTTAATTTACATCCCAGAGAGCAGGGTCTTATAAGTGCCAGAAACATAAACAGTTATAATTATGGCACGAGCCATGCAACCAGTACTCCTGTGTACGCTACGTACGTCAGATCTATGGAGTACTGATATGAAAAAGATAACAACCATTCTCGCAACAGGACTGCTCTTTGGTGTTTGTTCCTGGGTTTCAGCGGCGCCTATTCTCGCAATCAGCGACCAGGGTGGAGCGGCAGCCAGTCAGGCAGAGAGCGACTTCCTGGCCTCCCTTAGCGGTGGTTTCCTTACCGAAACCTTCGACGACAACACCTACTACACCCCCGGAACCCAGTCAGCCACTATTAATTCCCAGGCCGGCGTCGGTTCCTTTACCCGCGTGGTAGCCGGTTCGGGGGGGCTTTGTGACAGTGGCAGCTATGACTGCGATAACGGCCTTGCGGTGCTGGATGCAGGCACAACGCCCTTCAATGGCCGCTACTCCGTCTCCGGTAACAACTGGCTGGACAGTATGGATGCTCGGGAAATGAACATATCCCTGGTGGCAGGCTACAGCGCCATAGGCTTTTACATGACAGATCCGAACGACGCTGGGGGTCGGTTCTCGATTGGCGGCTTAGATTTCAGTTTCGGGAATATCTTCGGTTCTGCACTGGGTAATGGAAGTATTTTTTACATCACATTGTTCGATACAGAAGGCTTGGGCAGTGTTTCTATTTTCTCCAACAACTCCAATGACGGGTACGGATTGGATAATGTAACCATCGGCATGGTAGCTGTTCCGGAGCCAAGTACACTGGCACTTTTAGCTCTAGGGCTGATTGGGCTGCTGATGGCGCGTAAACGGCAGAAAAAATAGCCTGCTACAAAGAGGTAACTGGCGATTTGAAAACCATGAATTGTCAGTTTCCTTTACATCATAGCGGGTTTGTTTGCTCACCGGCGATTGCAGTTACGGAAATTTACAGTACACTGCTGTTCACGTAGCGCTGTATGTAGACGCACTGGATGCGTACTTTCATGGTTGCGAACAGCAAAAGGAGTTGGCGTGGCCCACGTCAGATTGTTCAGACACTACATTCATCTTCCGTATGCCATTCTCGGCCTGATTGATTTTCTCGTGCTGGCGTTCGCCTTCGCATTGGCTGTGTTTTTCCGCTATTTCGGCGACGTTTCCTTCTTCCTTGACAACCTGAGCTTCCTGTTGCCTTCAGCGGTCGTGTTTTCGGCAATCAACCTGCTGGTCATGGTAGCCCTCGGTGTTCATCAGTCCCGCCTGGAAGAAGGTATGTCGGGAATGATGTTGCGCACCATCCTGGCTCTGATGGTCAGTATCCCTTTGTGCGGGTTTGCCTATCTGCTTTCCAACGAGTGGCTGTGGTACATCGGCACAAGCAGTGCACTGACCACTGGCTCGGTTTTCGGTTTTTTCCTTTTGGGCATTGCCCGCCTCTTCTTTTTTGCTGCCGTCGGCAAAGAACGCTTCAAACGAAAGGTGCTGGTGTTGGGGGCTGGGTTCCGTGCCAGGCAGATTCACGAGGACCTCAGAACGCCTTTTAACCGCAAGGGCTTTATACTGACCGGTTTCGTGTCGTTGCCCGGTGAACCGGTTGAGGTCAGCAAAGACTATCTGCTGAACATTCCAACCACGCTCCAGCAATACATCCTTAAACACCCGGTCAATGAGATTGTGGTGGCGGTGGACGACCGCCGCAAAGGTCTGCCGATGGAAGACTTGCTGGAATGCAAAATGGAAGGAGTGCGGATTGTAGATGGCGCCGCGTTCTACGAAAGGGAGTCCAGAAAAGTGGCTCTGGAGATGGTGACTCGTGGCTGGTTGGTGTTTTCCGACGGGTTCACCGTCTCGTCTGTTTTTGGGGTTGGCAAGCGCTCCCTCGACATATTGTCCGCCGCTCTTCTTCTGCTGGTCAGCTTGCCACTGATGCTGCTGACAGCCATCGCCATCAAGATTGAGGATGGCTTCAAAGCGAAGATATTCTACAGCCAGGAACGGGTCGGGCTTAACGGCCGCGTTTTCAAGGTCTATAAATTCCGTTCAATGATAACCGACGCCGAGAAAAACGGAGCAGTATGGGCCAGCAAGGATGACGCACGGGTTACCCGGGTAGGGGATTTTATCCGCAAGGTGCGGATTGACGAACTGCCACAAATTTTCAATGTGCTGAATGGCACTATGGCCTTCGTTGGCCCGCGCCCCGAAAGGCCGGTATTTGTAGAGCGATTGTCGGAAAGGATTCCATTCTACAGCGAGCGCCATCGCGTCAAGCCGGGGTTGACCGGCTGGGCCCAGCTTTGTTTTGCATATGCGGACAATGAAGAGGACACTCGGGAAAAGCTCCGTTACGACCTCTATTACATCAAGAATCAAAGCCTGTTGCTTGATTTGTTGATTATAATTCAGACAGTAGAAGTGGTATTGTTCAAAAAAGGATCAAGGTAGTTTCGGGGCCAGCTCTGCCCGAAATACGGAAACCAAAATGGACACAGAGAGGATTGCGAATGTCATCGAAATACTCACTGAAGGGGCTTCTCATGTCCCTGGCAGCGGTAACACTCATTGCGGGTTGTGCCGGGCCCGGCACGTCATCACCCGAGAAGATTCAGAAAGCCTTGGCTGTTGATACAACAAACAGCGTCGATCAGTACATTCTGGGGGCGACTGACGTTGTCCGGGTGTCTGTCTGGCGCAACGACGATCTCAGCATTTCCGTGCCTATCAGGCCTGATGGGAAGATATCTGTTCCTCTCGCTGGCGATGTGCAGGCCAGTGGGTTAGCACCGGAAGAGCTAGCGAGGGACATCGAGTTGCGCCTGGAGTCCTACATTCGTGAGCCCCAGGTGAGTGTCGTTGTAACCAGTATGGGAAGCCACGAATTCAGTGACCGTGTCCGGGTAACCGGAGCGGTTCAGCAACCAACCTCCGTTCCTCACCGCGCCGGCATGACTGTACTGGATATGGTGCTGAACTCAGGTGGCCTGTCACCCTTTGCAGCTGCGAACAATTCGGTATTGTATCGAATGGTTGACGGAGAGGTTGTGGCTATCCCCATCAAACTGGATGAAATACTGACCCGAGGTGATATTTCGACCAATTACAGGCTTCGCCCCGGAGATATTTTGACAGTGCCAGAGAGACGTATCTGATGCATTCAGGAGTAGTAAATCAGCTGGCGCCATCAGGTAGCAGGTAATAACTATGGCACTTCCATTAAGTCGGTTACCTACAGAAGTTGTTCGTGAGATCCGCGCCCGCAAGTGGCTTGCATTGTTTGTTTTTGCGGCGGTCAGTTTTGGTGTGCTGGCGGCAGGATTCCTTTGGCCATACAAGTACCAGTCCCAGGTTATTATTTTTGTGGACGACCGAAATATCATTCGGCCATTGATGGAAGGCCGGGCCGTCACAACCGGGATCAGTGAAAAGGCATCTGCGGCCAGAGAGCTACTTTGGACTCGCAGCGTAATGGAGAAAATCGCCAGGGACACTGAGATTTTTGGCGAAAATGCTGATGACATGAGCGATAACGCGCTGACGGGCCGCATAAGCGCTATCCGAAGTAGTATGTCGGTGGCTACGCGCGGCGACAACTATTTTAGCATTGGCTATTCGTCGTCATCGCCCCTCAAGGCGTTTCAGATCGCGCAGAGACTGGGGCAGGTTTTCATAGAGGAAAATAGTAAGCGAAAACGGGCTGAAAGCCGTTCGGCCTATGACTTTATTGATAAACAGGTGAAAAGTTATGAACGGCAGATCGCTGGGGTCGAGGAGCGCCTGAAGCAGTTCCTTTCAGAAAACGTTGATGGAACCGAGGCAAGTGCAAACTCCCGGCTGTCAAACCTTCAAAATCGACTGGAACTCGCCCAGCTTGAGAAGGAAGAGCTTGAAACTCGAGCTAAAGCGATTGAGCGACAAATGACGGATATCAACCCCAGAATCCGGCAGGGGCAGACCGGTGATGCATACCAGGAACGCATCAATTCGATGGAAGAGCAACTGGACTCTTTGCGGTTGCGCTACCACGACACCTACCCGGACATCGTTATTCTGCGTGAACAGATTGCAGAGCTTAAGAAGCAACGACAGCGAGCTCTTGAAAGCCAGGTGGAGTCGCCAGAGTCGTTCGGTGATGTAAACATTGCCAACCCGGTCTATCAGGACATACGGTCTACATTGGTGACCACCAACACAGAGATCGAGACCGTGGAAACGCGGATCCAGTCCCTTGAAAGGCTGATTGCCGAGCAGAAAAAGCGTATGGAGGCTATCCAGGAAAACAAGGCTCAATACTCAGAATTGACGCGAGATCTGGAAGTTAACAAGGAAATTTATAACGATCTGCTTAAACGCCGAGAGACGGCACGGGTTTCCATGCACCTCGATATTGAAGGGCAAGGGCTGAATTACCGGATCAATGAAACGGCACAGTACCCCAATAGTCCCTCCGGGCCGAAGTTTTCAATGTTCGCCCTTGCCGGACTGTTTATTGGATTAGTCGCGCCGTTCGGTGCTGTGGCGGCCTTGTTGCAGGTAGACCCGAGAGTGCGCTCCCGGGAACAGATTGAGGACGTACTTGAATTGTCGATACTGGAGCAGTTTCCTGAAGTGCGTACGCCATTCGAAAGACGACGGGACCGCAGGGTAACGCTGGCAGTTTCGGTAACGGCGGTAATCGTCGCAGGGGCTTATATCGCAGTCGCTCTGGCCGCAGTGTTTGGAGTATTCTAATGAGCGATCCCAGAACAGATCAGGAAAACGAAATCTTCGGTAAGCAGGACTCAGACGCCAGCAAAAACAATCGGGTCAGAGGCGTGGAAGGCGATTATCAATCCGGGTCAGAACGTCATGGTAATGGCAAAGGCGGCGAAGTGTCTGGGGGGAGATCCTACTCTGATTGGGACGACTCTCGAGTGCTTGTGCCAAGTTCGCTTGAACTTGGCCCCGGATCCGTCGACCGATACGTCATCAGCAAACAGATCGTCCGGATGCAGGAGCCGCGGCGGCTAACTCCGGATGACCTGGATGAAAGGCGAATAATCTATCCTGAATCCCGTAACAGAAAACTGGTTAACCACTTCAGGAACCTTCGTACCAAACTGCTGGAAAAATCGGGTGGTAACAACTTCACAATGGTTGTGAGTGGCGCGGGTATAGGCGCTGGCGCTTCATTTGTTTCGTTGAACCTTGCTGCCGCTTTTGCATTCGACGAGGCGAAAACGGCCCTGATCATCGATTGCAATCTGCGTAGCCCCTTCCTTCATTCGACCCTGGATATTGCTCCTGAAGCCGGGCTGACGGATTTCCTGGACGATTCTGATTTTGACATCTCACGGATTCTTTACCCGACCGGTATTCCCAGATTGCGTCTGATACCAGCGGGTAGCCGACGTGAGACACCGAGTGAATTTTTCACCTCGTTCCGCATGAAGCAGTTTTTGCAGGCTGTTCGAAAACGGTATCCAGACAGGTTCATCGTGCTGGATACTGCACCGATTACTGAATCGCCTGATGCTCGTATACTTGCCGATCTGTGCGATTACGCGATGCTGGTGATCCCTCATGGAGGCGTAACTGTCAATGGTGTTGAGCAGGCGGCTTCTGCGTTTAATCCAGAAAAGTTTGTTGGAGCTGTTATCAATGGCTAAATCAACTGGGCGATGGAAGTGCCCAGAATTTATCAGGTATACGGTCGCCTGCGCGGTCCTTGCCGCTACCAATGTTGCCCAATCCGAGCCACTGACTCTGTCAGGGGGGCTGACCAGCCGGTTCACTGACAACGCAGCGCGCACATCGTCGAACGAAACCAGTGACACGGAAACAAGAGTCAATCTGACACTTGCGCATCGGACTGACCCTGGCAAATGTGAGGCACGAACTGCCGCAGAGCTTGGCTATGGTGTCTGGCATGACGACACGTTTGATCCAAGGAACTACGTAGCTCTGGATTTTGACGGAGACTGTGAAATTGCGAGAGGACTTTCCTGGGAAGTGTCAGACAACCTGCGCGACGTGACACAAAACGCCAGGGCCAGCGACACCCCGGCCAACCGCACCCGAAAGAACGTTTTCAGCACCGGGCCTGTTTACACTTTAATGCTTGGCAAACTGGACCAATTAACAGTTTCCGCAAAATATCAAAACACCGACTTCAGTGAACCGGAGGATCCTGACAGTGACCGTTACATCGGGACCGCCAGTTGGAACCACCTATTCAGCCAGACCCTATCAGGCGGCCTTCAGTTCAGTACCAATCAGGCGGAGCTGGATACGGGCGCTGAAATAGATACCGACGTGGCGAGCCTGTTTTTCTCGAAATCCTGGCAGGCAACAAGCTTGTCGGGAAGTATTGGGGTCAGCGAAATAGAGAGCCGTTTCGGAGGCAACTCCCAGACTAACGATGGAATCGTATGGAATTTCTCTCTGGACCGGGAGATCAATCCCGTAACCCAGGCTTATATCAGAGGCAGCCGGGAGCTAACCGATCAGACATCCGATTTCGACATCAGGTTCGGGGAAGTTGTCTTTAACCTTCGTGAAACCAGTGCGGTGGAGGTAACGGCACTGAACGCGGGTTTTGTCAGGCAATTCAGCGATGCATCAAGCATTGATGTTGGCGTATTTGGCAACCGATCGGAGTACTTCAGGACAGGCGAGGTTGAAGACTCGGTCGGTTTTTCAGTTAATTACAACCGCACAATTTCAACCTTGCTTTCTCTTCAGACCCGGGCAAGGTATCAGCATCGCACATTCGAGTCTGACGGTATTAATAGTGACACCTACAGTGCGGATATCGGCCTGACTTATGAGCTGACTCAGGCTCTTGATGTCAGTAGTCGCATTGGCCATACCACCAGAGACAGCGACTCAGGCGCCAGTGAGTACCACGAAAACTGGATATCGCTGTCACTTGGCTACCAGTTTTTCTGATTTGCAGTCACAGTAGAAGCCTATTATCCGGAGCAATATGGAAGTGACAATTAACGCGCTGACCATTGATGTTGAAGATTACTTCCAGGTGGCGGCACTTGCGGAAGCCGTAGACCGGAACGACTGGTCGTCCATGGAATACCGCGTTGAGGCCAACACAGATAGATTGCTTGACCTGTTTTCACAAAGGGACGTGAAGGCGACGTTCTTTACGTTGGGCTGGGTTGCTGAACGGTCTCCTGCGCTGATCAGACGTATTCAGAAAGCCGGTCACGAGATTGCAAGTCACGGTTACAGCCATCAGTTGGTCTATCAGCAGACCCCGGAGGTATTCCGGGACGAAACCCGAAAATCGAAACAGATACTGGAAGAGATTACCGGTGAGCCGATTACAGGCTACAGGGCAGCCAGTTACTCAATCACCGCGCAGTCGCGCTGGGCACTGGATATCCTGTGTGAAGAAGGGTTTACCTGGGACTCATCCATCTTTCCGGTTCATCATGACCGCTACGGTATGCCGGGCACGCCCCACGAACCCTATCGGCTGAAAGCTCCCGCGGGCGGCACACTGATCGAATTCCCGCTCTCGACATGCCCGTTGGGTAGTTATCGGCTGCCAATAGCGGGCGGTGGATACTTTCGCCTTTATCCCTACTGGCTGAGTCGATGGGGGCTTGGGAGGATTAACCGGGCAGGGCAGCCGTTTATTTTTTATCTCCATCCTTGGGAGATAGATACCGGGCAGCCTCGATTAAAAGTCAAACCACTGTCACGATTCAGGCATTATAACAATCTGAACAAATGTATGGGGAGGCTCGAGCAATTGCTTGACGACTTCCGTTTCGGCTCGGTTTCGGATGTACTGTCGCAGACAAAGATACCCGCTGGTGCTGTTGTCGTCTAAGAGATCGTTAAGGATAGCGCAATGGGAATGGAGATGCCTGAGCCCAGGTTGGATGTTTCAAAGCATCGGCTTGATGAGCTGAAAGAATGCAAAGGCCGCCTAAGCCGGCAAATTGGCGAGGCCAAACAGTCCGACCGCAATGCAGACAGGCTGATAGACGAGCTGAAGCAGGTCTCGGATGAGATCAAGCAGCTTCAAAAACTGCTCAAACAACAGCTCAATGAAACCCGGTCAGCCAAAAAATGGGCGCCGGGGATCATCGAGAAGCCCCCGGCCATTGCCAATAAAATAACCTCCGGCGCAATTACAGTTCGAAGTTGTGCAGACGACGACATTTCTGCCGTCGAGGCCTACCTGGCTGAGCATCCCGCCGCATCTGTATGGCATCTCCCAGCAGTTTCCAGGTTCATCAAGGATACTTGTGGGCACCGTGCCAGATATTTCTGTGCATTCAACGAGACAAATGACCTGGTTGGTGTGCTTCCTCTGGTTCAACTCAACAGCCGTCTGTTTGGTAATTTTCTTGTGGCCATGCCTTATTTCAACTATGGAGGTGTGTTGGCGGATAACCGGGAAGTTACCCTGAAGCTTATTTCACACGCGAATCAATGGCGCCGGGAGGTGAATGCCAGCCACCTGGAACTCCGTTTCTGCCAGGACAACGCCCTGGGCCTGCCGCAGAAGACCGACAAAGTAGTCTTCTGGCTGCCTTTGCCGGACAACGTCGACGATCTTTGGGACAGTTTTCAGCCCAAGGTGCGCGCGCAGATACGCAGGGGGCAGCGGGAAATGACTGAGCTTTCCATTGGTGGGCCGGAACTGCTCGACGAGTTTTATCGGGTATTCGCAGTCAATATGCGCGACCTTGGCACCCCGGTTTATGGCAAGGACTTCTTTGCCAATCTGTTACAGGCTCTGGAAGGACAGGCCTGGCTGGTAGTTGCACGGATAAACGGACGAGCAGTGGGCTGCGCCTTTCTGACCGGCTACAAAGGCAGGATGGAGATTCCCTGGGCGTCGACCTTGCGCCGCTATAACCACACCAGTATCAACATGAGTATGTACTGGAAGGTTCTGGAGTTTGCTGTCCAGCAAGGGTTTGACGTGTTTGATTTCGGCCGCTGCAGCCAGGATGCCGGAACTTATCGCTTTAAACAGCAATGGGGTGCACAGCCACTGAAGCTCTACTGGGACTATGTGCTACCGGACGGTGAAAAACTACCTGCGCTCAATCCCGACAATCCGAAATTCAGACTGATGATAGCCGTGTGGCAACGGTTGCCGGTGATGTTAACAAACCTGTTGGGGCCTCACATTGTGAAGAGGCTGCCATGATGAGTCTGTTCCAGACCAAGGCCTGGCAAAGTGCATGGTGGGAAACCTGGGGCAATCAGAAAGGTTTCAGGCTGGTCAGCGAATGGGATGGCCAGGTATCGGGCCTGTACGAGTCCCGATACCGGCTGAAAGGGGTGTTGCCTGTACGCTCACTTCAGTTTGTTGGAACCAGTTATCGCGAGTTGAGAACGCCCAGAACGGAGTATAATCAGTTTTGCCCCGATAACCTGAGTGGACAGCTATTGTTGCGAAAGATGGAACAAATTCTCCAGGCTGAACCATGGACAGAAGCTGTTTTCAATGACTTGCGTACGGGCTCTGAAGAGCTGTCTGCGTTGGTGACTATTGCGGCCAAGCACAACTGGGCATTCAGGATTACGGCCTCAGACAATGGTTATGCTGTTTCGACATCCGGCAGCTTCGACAGCTATCTTGCGTCCCTTGGCGCTAACAGCCGATTACGTCTGTACAACCGCAGGAAAGTGCTGGAGTCACTTGGGCACGTTCGGGAAGAAAACCTTTGGCCATCGGATGTAGATACTTTCTTCCAATATCTCAACCGGTTTCATCTGGAGCGATGGAAGAAAAACTGTGTAACGCCAACCAGCCTGGAGTTTCACAAGAAGTTCCTGTCACGGGTTGAAGAGGAAGGAGGCAAGCCGGTGCTGTCCGCTCTGTATTGTGACGACAGAGTCGTTTCAGTACTCTATGACGTGTGGTATCAGGGCGTTGTTTATAATATCCAGGCGGGGTTTGATGAAAACTTTCACAGAAAGTTATCCCTTGGTTCATTGCATCTCGGTTACGCCATCGAAGGCGCGTTCAAGGCGCGAGACACCCATCGTCTGGACTTGCTGGCTGGCTGGGGCAAGAAAGAAGACTATAAATCCCGGTTTGCGACTGACCAGTACCAGTTCATATCCATCATGCTTGTAAAAAGCGTTCTGTTCCGTGCCCTTTACTGGATGAGAGGGTAAACCTCTGCTGCAGGGAGTGCGATGACGACCATTCTGCATCTTATAGATACAACGGGGCCCGGTGGCGCGGAAACCGTCTTTACCAATCTTCTGAAAGAGTTGGAGCATACGGAATTCCGTAATATCGTGGTATTGCGTGGCGAGGGATGGGTAGCCGACAAGGTTCGCAGCCTTGGCATTACACCACACCTTATCGATTCCAAGGGAAGCTTCAATATTGACTATATCAAGGCTCTTCGGCAGTTAATCATAAGCGAGAAGGTGGGCCTGATCCACGCTCATCTGCTTGGCTCCAATGTGTATGGTGCACTCCTGGCCCTGATATGCAGAAAGCCAATGATCGCAACATTCCATGGCGCCGTGGATGTTGCGGCTGGAGAGCGGTTTCTTAAGGCGAAATTTTGTCTGATAGGGTTTGGCGCCTCAATGATCGTATGCGTTTCAAAACGGCTTCAGCAAGAACTTGCCGACCGCAGCCCATTGCCTACCCATAAACTGAAACTGATCTATAACGGGGTGGACCCGGAAGCTTTTAGCAGAATCTCTGCGTCGGGGCTCAAAGAGGAGCTCGGGCTGCCGCAAGATGCGACGCTCGTGGTCTCTATCGGCAATATCCGCCCGGCGAAAGGCTATGAATATCTGGTTGACGCCGCCGTCACGATGGCGGATCGGGACCCGAAAATTCACTTTGTCGTTGTAGGGCACCAGAAAGAAAAACTCTTCAACAAACTGATGGATCAGGTCGCAAAGGCTCCCAGACCGCCCAATATTCATTGGCTGGGGTTTCGGCCAGATGTCGCGGATATTCTCCGGCAGGCCGATATCTTCCTGCTGCCCTCTGTGTCTGAAGGGTTTTCCATTTCCACCGTAGAGGCGATGATGGCCGGGGTGCCCGTGATAGCAACACGCAGCGGAGGGCCCGAAGAAATTATTATTGACGGTGTGTCTGGCATATTGGTGCCAATAAAAGACCCCGGGGCGATTGTGGTGGCCATTCAGAAGATGATAGACCACTCAAAGCGCAAGGGCGTGGTAGAAGAGGCAAGGCGAAGTGCGATTGATCGCTTCTCTTTGCAGGCAATGTTGTCGAGCTACAAAGATATCTATCATCAATTGGTCGATTAAAATGGGGATGGATAAAGGATGTCCAGGTTCCTTGCGTATATCAATAAAGGCACGGAGGCAGACCATGAGTTTTCATCTGAGTCAGTGCAAGCCATCCTGCATGAATCGGCCCTGTCTGACGTAACCATTGAGACCTTTTCTCATGACTGCATCCACGTTGCCTATACAGGCAACGTTAGCGTCCATCTGGACGAATCTCTTGGCCTGTTGATTATCCTGTCGGGTTATTTTCGCCGCTCTGGTTTTATGACGACCTATTCCGACGACGCTAAAGACCTCCTGCCAATGTTTGCCGAAAACGCCGACCTGTTGAAAGACGATTTTGAAGGTTGTTTTTCGCTGGTTGTATGTCATCTGAGCTCTCTTGAAGTCTGGTTGATGACGGACAGGTTCGGAACAAAGCCTCTGTACTATATTCCCGGAGAAAGGCATGTTGCCGTTTCATCTGAAACATGTCTCCTTCTGCCCTGGACGGAAAAACTCTCCATTTCGCCAGCAGCTTTAACGGACAGTTTCTGGCTGGGGTTTTGTCGCGCACCTCACAGCATGATCTCGGGGGTCGTAAAAGCTCCTGATAACAGTGTGGTGAGCGTCTCCACTGACAGGGCTACTGACAGCCACGTAAAGCCTTGCCCCCTGGTGATAGAGCCCGACGAAACGCTTGATTTCGAAAGTGTGGTTACCCGCATTGAGGATGCACTTGAGCAAGAGTTCGCGAGTCTTGGCAGAACGGCGAACATGGTTGCTGTGTTGCTCAGCGGTGGCGTTGACTCATCAATCATGGCGGCCTACGCACAGGATCATTTTGCCGAGTGTGTGGCGTACTCCTGCAACATAGAAGGGTACGACAACCCTGAGCTGGAGCGAGCTGTCTACGTCGCCAAAAAACTGGGCATGCGCCATGAAATTGTAGGGCTGAATCTGGATCAGCTGGACGGTGTTTTTTCCGAGGTTGTTTCAATGCTAGAGGGGCCTTCAAGGCATATCAACAACATTGTTGTGCGGCGGATTTTCCAGGAAATCCAGGGGTTCGACGCCATTATCGGTGGCGATGGTGCAGACGCTGTGTTTGGAACAAAAACCAACAGGACGATTCGGAATATAGAGCACAAAATAGCGTTGGTAAACCGGGTTCCTGCGTTCTTTAAACCCATTCTCGCGATGATTCTGGAAAGGATGAGCCCTGGAAAACGTACGTATCTGAAAAAGATACTGGCTAACGATCTTGAGTGGCTGCTAGGCAACCTTTTTACGGTAGAGTACGGCGAGGAGCAAGTCACTTTGGCTGGCAAGTTGGGGATATCCCAGTTCTCTGGAATCCCATTGAGCGCGTATGAGGCCTCGGACAATGTAGGTAAGAGCCTTGAGGCAAATATCTCCTTATTCCTCAGGTGTATGCTGGAGCGCAACAGCAAGCTGTCCAATGATTCGAGCATTCCTGTTTACTATCCTTTTCTTTCGGAAGAAATGCTTAGAATATCGAGGGGACTTCCTTACAAACATCGCTTTGATGACGCAGGGAATGCCAAACCAGCGTTAAGGGAAATTTGCAGGCGACGTATTGATTCTTCGGTTATTGGATGGCCCAAGATTGGTTTTGAAACACCTGAAAACGCCTGGCTTACCAAAGATCTCAAACCTTATTTGGACAGAGTCCTTTCCAACGAAGGCGGGATCAGCAAGGTTCTGGGGGTGACTCTGGATAGCGATGACATTGAAATTGCCCAGTCTTCGACAAGAATTCTGTGGTGGTTGATAACACTGGATTCAAGTTTGCTCGCGATGGAAGCCAGGTTTCTCGGTTGGAAGCAGAAATAATGGACGATATATCCGCTAAACCACCAATTATATTGGGAGTAAAACATTGAAGACCCAGGTACTGAAGTGGGCAAATCTCCTGGGAGAGACCGGTATCTACCGGCTGTTATGTCCCGGTCGCTTGCCGGTGTTCATGTTGCATCGCGTTACGGAAGGCGATGATGGCGTTCCAGCCGGACTGCCGGCCGATCAATTGCGCAGTCACCTCCGATATCTCAGTGACAGGGAGTACCAGGTCCTATCAATGGATGAGCTTTGGCATTGCCTTCATGAAGGCCAGCCGATTCCATCCAGGTCCGTTATGTTCACCATCGATGACGGCTTTTATGATCATCATGATGTCGCTGCAAAGGTGTTTGATGAGTTCGGTTTTACACTGAACTTTTTTGTTATCACGGGCCTGCTGGACCAACAACTGTGGCCATGGGACGACCAGGTTTCGTACGCGATCAATCACGCCCGGGTAGTAAACACGGATATCCGCCTGCCGTCTGGCCTGGTCTACTCGGTCAATCTTGAAGCGAAATCGGCGAAGACAACTATTAAGGAAACTCGTGAAGCGCTGAAAGCGGCGCCTCAAACCGGGATTTACCAGTGGCTTCAGGAAGAACTTTTCGAGAAACTGGATGTGGATTTTCCCTCTTCCGTTCCCCCTGAATACCGCCCGATGTCCTGGAGCGATGCGAGATCCCTGCGTGAGAGGGGGCATGGTGTCTATCCACATACCTGCACTCACAGAATACTTTCAACATTGACCGCAGCAGAAAAACGGGAAGAAATCCGGGATTCCCTTAAAAGAGTCGAGGAAGAGCTGGGGTATTCCCCAGAGATATTTGCGTATCCCACAGGTCGCCTTGCGGATTACGATGACGAAGACGTGAAAGAGCTGGGTCAGGCCGGGTTCAACATGGCGTTTAATACGGTTCCGGCCTATGTAAGGCAAGGGCAGGACCGCTATCAACTTCCACGTTTCTCCCTGCCGGAGACCAAAGCGGACTTCCTTCAGATTGTAAACCGCTTCGAGGCTTTCAAAGAAAGGCTACGGGGTTAATTGGTCTCCCCGCGTAACCTACGCATAACCCGAGACCAAATATCCCTGATAGACATGCAAGAGTATCTGAACGCGGGGTGCGGGTCTTTCCAGTAAAACAGGGCCGCCACCCGGCGGTAGCGGAGCAGCCTTATATAGCGAATTAGTACGGCAAACACGTTTTCGCGGTCTTCAATCCGGGCTACCAGGTCGCCGAAGAAGTTCCAGTACACTCGATTATTTTTCTGGGGCGAGAACGCCACGGTATTGCCGTAAGCAACCTGGGTGCACGCCAGAATATTATTGATCCCGCAACGGGTATCAAACCAGTTACACATGCCGAGGCGCGGATTGGTCTCAATATAGTAATAGTTCCCGGAGTTCCGGTCTTTCTTGAACTCAATCATGGCTGGCCCTGAATAGTTGAGGGCCTCGCCGATTTTGGCGCATTCGTCACGCAACACCTGATTTTCCCGGCTGATCGCCAGTGAAGTGACTCCATAGTGAGAGGGCATGGTGCCAAGGCGGTTGAACACGAAGCACGCACTCAATTGCTTGTTCAGGCCGAAGGTAACGTTGCATACCCACAGGTTGTTGTCCTCGCCTTCAATCACTTCCTGGGCAATAAAACGGTCCAGCTTGCCTCGGAAACGTTCGCGAAAATCATCGAATTCCGCCAGGGAGTTAACAATGATGTTTTTGGCCCCCAGTACCGCATACTCACGGAATGTTCGTGGTTTGATAATCAGCGGGAACGAGTCGGGAGTATCGCTGGCCAACTCGTAATAGGTTTTAGGCAGGGTGATGCCGCCTTCCTCCATGGACCTGCATTCCAGTTTCTTATCATTGAGAATTTCAGTGGTTTCCGATGAAGGAACAATCAGATGGTGATTGGAGTAACCCTCGGTTTTCAGTTTACCGAGCAGTTCCGCCGCCAGATCTGAGCAGGCCAGTAGTACCCCGGGACCATCTTCATTGCGATAGAGCTGGTCCAGAACCGGCCTTATATCTTCCACGCCGGGATTGGCCGGCAATATAAACCGGTATTGGCTATACCGACTATAGGCGCTTAGATCAGCCTGGTTGGTCAGCAGGGTATAGGTGCGTAAGCCTGCATCGGCGGCAGAGCGCACCGCACCAAGGCCGTTAAGGCCGTTGGCAAGTATGATCACATAGGGTTGATTCATAGAAATCGTCAACTTTTAAGTGCACGTAGATATTGTTTTACCTCGAACCAGAAAGGGCGAAGATCCTTCCAGCGGTTCACTTCGTGACGGGTTCTCAATCCTGGTGTAAAGAACCGCAATATCTCAACAAGTTTCTGACCGAATGTGTAGACCTCCGCTGACGATTTCAGCACAAGGTAAAGCCGGTCCAGATCGCCGAGCAGCCATCGCACTCTCCGGTGCTGCCAGCATGCCTTCGGTACCGTTTGCCCGGTACTGGCCAGATACAACCACCAGGGGAAGTCGATTCCCGAATCGATAGCCAGCTGCAGCGACCCCCAGAACCGCGGGTTCACCTCCATCAGATAACCGGTACCATCCGGCGCGACCCGGAATTCGACCATCGCTACACCGTGCCAGGCGACGCTGCGAAGCAAATTCTCAGCATAGGTTCGCAGTTGGTCATTGACCGGCGCGGATTCGCAAAGAACGCTGACACCTCCGCCCGGTGGTTTTTCCCTGAGTCTGCGATGGGCGAAAAAACACACGGGTTCGCCATGATCAAACAGGGCAAAAATGCCCTGCCCGGAGCCCTCAATAAAGGACTGTATGGTGAAAGGGAACTGAAAGAAAAGGTGACTCTTCAGGGCATCGGAGGCTTCCCGGGCGGAGTGCGCAATAACAACCTGCGTTGAAACGATGGACGTCGGTTGCAGAATCTTCGATTTGAACGGCTTCAGCACAACCGGAAAGTGATTGATGGTCTCCAGTGCCTCAAGGCCTTCCTCGGCATCAGCGCAGAATATCGTCTCCGGTACTGGTACGTTCTGCTGCAGTGCCAGCTGGAACAGCTTATTTTTGTTGGCAAGCTGCTCCACCGAAACCGTTTCCGGGAAGGGGAGCGTAACGTGCGCGGGCAGCTCGTCCCGATAGGCCAGAATAACGTAGGTGGTGGCTTCTGTTATGGGTAGCAGAAACGAAATGTTCTGTTCATCGATCTGTTTCAGGAGATCTTCAAAAAACGGCCTGGGCGCGCTGAAAGGGTCGGCATAGGTGATGCTCTGGCGACAATACCGGGAAAGCCCGGCCATGGAGGGCGCGCAACTTTCACCGACAGCTACCCATAACCCCTTCGCGCCCAGTGAGCGTACTGCTGCGAGTGCTGCCCTTTGATTTCCGTCCAGCACAAGAATTCTGGGTTCCATGGGTAGCAACGTCCTGTGTTTTTACCAAGTGTTCAACTGATTGGCGATTATCCTGCATAATGAGTCTGAATTCTATCGCAGCCGTCTTACGGTAAAGTAGGAAACGCATTCAACAGGTCCCAGTGGCAACCCTGTTTGTGGCATGATAGTAGCCAAAAGGGAACTCAGTCAGCGTTCGGTTTGAACTTCAGGGAGATTATCCGTTGAGCCATTGGATTTACGAGCGGTTTGGCTCGAAAAAAGGATTTGTCCGTTTCCTCTATCATCGCGCTCTGTCATATCTTGGAGCCTACCGGAAGTATTCCCGGAATCCAGGCCCTCTTGCTGCCCGGCGACTGGTTTTCATCTGTAGCGGAAATATATGCCGGAGCCCTCTGGCTGAGGTGTATGCCCGTAGCCTCGGGATGGAGGCGGCCTCCTGTGGTCTGAACTGTGGTGACGCCTATCCTGCAGATCCCCGGGCGATAGAATTTGCCAAACAGCAAGGGCTGAGTCTTGAAGACCATAAGACCGTCAATGTCCGGGATTTTGAATTCAGGGACTCAGACCTTATCGTTGTAATGGAACCCTCCCACCTACACCAGTTCGAGAAAAAAGTAGGAACACAATATTCACTGGTGCTTGCTGGAAGCTATCGCCCAAACCCGATACCGTACATCCACGACCCCTTCAATTGCTGCCCGGCGTTCTTCACACGGTGCGAGACTATAGTAATGGAGTGTGTGCGAGGGCTCTATGCGTAAGAAAGTCAAAGAAATCGCAGATGAAGATCTCTATTCGCTGAATATCGGAAAGACATGGCGATATTTCAAAAGCGAAAGCTTCGCCTTCTGGATGATCTGTGCGTATCTGTTTTTTGAGTATGTACGCCCTCAATCAATCTACCCGGCCATAGATTTTCTACCCTGGACGCAATTGACCGTAATCGGCGCTCTCATAGGATGTTTTGCGGACAGAACCGTGCGGTGGGTGTCTTCATCTGTAAACGTTTTGCTCATTCTGTTTTTAATCGTCATTCTGTTGTCGAGTGTTTTTGCCTACTTTCCTTCGGTCTCTTACAAAAACCTCGATAAGTACTATCTTTGGGTAATCATTTATTTTCTTATAATCAATATCGTTAATACCAGAAAGCGATTTTTTATATTCTTGTGCGTCTTTCTGGTGGCTTCGTTCAAGATTTCGTTGTCGCTCGCCATCACATGGGCGCAGCGCGGATTTTCTTTTACCAGTTGGGGGCTTTCCGGTCCACCTGGCTTTTTCCAGAACTCCGGAGAGCTGGCCATCCAGATGCTCGTGTTCTGGCCCATAGCATGGGCTTTTACCCATTCGCTGAAGCCCCACGTCAGCAAAAATTGGTATCGATTGCTTATGCTGATGCCCATTACTGCAATTATGGTCATTCTTGGCGCCAGTTCGCGCGGGGCCCAGCTTGCATTAGTCATTCAGCTCGTTGTGATGAACTACAGAACGATTTTCAAACCCAAAGTGCTTTTGTCGTGCTGTGTGTCGATATTTCTAATCTGGACATTTTTGCCTGATGAACAGAAAGAGCGCTTCGAAACCATGGGCGAAGATAGGACGTCCCGTCAGCGCATTCTGTACGTGGAAAATGGCATCGAAATGATAAAAGATAATCCACTTTTCGGAGTGGGCTATTTTAATTTCGTTCCATATTATAATAGCTACTACCGGCATGATTTATTAGGTGGACGAGCGGAGTTGCCTCATAATATTTTTGTTCAGGTCGGAACGGATACTGGTCTTCTTGGGCTTTCTATATTCTTAGGAATTATTTTTGTAGCATTTAAGACCGCACGTAAGGTAACTCTGTGCCAAGAGGAAGAGAAACGGGCGAAATTTGCAAGCTACGCTAATATATCGCTTATTGGATTCTTGGTGGCAGGTCAATTTGTTACTGTTACCTACTATCCTTTCCTTTGGATTCATCTTGCACTATTAATTTCTATGAGAAATTCTTTTGAGAAGCCTGGTTAGTGGTTTGTGATTGCCATTTTAAAATGAATTGTCCAGAGGTTGAGCTATTTATGGATCTTTCAGTAATTATCCCCGCTTTCAATGAAGAAGATTATGTTAGTCAGTGTCTTTCTTCAGTTAAAAATGTGTTGGGGGGGCGTGATATTGATTATGAAATATTATTGGTGGATAATGGATCTTGTGATAAAACGTCTCAAATAGCGTCTTCTTTTTCTGGTGTGTCGGTTTTTAGCATTTCACGAACCAGTGTGTCAAAAGCAAGGAACTATGGAGCCCAAAAGGCTCAAGGTCGTATTTTTGCGTTTATCGATGCTGATGTTGTACTGAAAAGCATATGGGGCGAGCGCATAGAGGCACTGTGTAACGGTTGCAACAAATTATTTGTCACTGGATATCAATATGGTGTCAGAGATGAGCCGTCTTGGATCGAAAAATATTGGTTTAGCAATCTTAAGAGTAATCATATAAGTGGCGGTAATCTCATAGTGAGCTGTGACGCCTTTTTAAAAATTGGCGGCTTTGATCCTGGGCTAAAAACCGGTGAGGATGTGGACTTTTGCAGTAAGGCCAAGCTAATCCCTGATATTGAGTATACTACCGATCCCTCTTTGGTGTGTGTGCACTTGGGATATCCCAGTACTGTTTATCAGTTTATGAAGAGAGAGTTGTGGCATGGAGAGGGCGATTTTCGTAGTTTAAGGGATTTTAGAAAGTCTAAGATAGCTAAGCTTTCACTAGGGTACGGGGCGGCCAGCCTTGTTTTCTTTGGGGCTCTGGCAATTCAGGAGTGGTATTTAGCATCATTGATTTTTTTTGTTTTTATCCTGTCGAATTATGTTCTTGTATGTCTTAGGTTTGACTCATGGTGGGGTAAGGCTTCCTTTTTTAATTCTTTCATAAACTATCTTTACTTTATTTCGAGATTCTTTTCTTTGTTCAGAGCTGTAAGAGGTAGAAATCGAGTTTATTGAGAAGTTTAAAGCAGGAATGGTTCGATTCTTTACGCATCAAGAACCATTCCTGTAAAGAAAGTGGTTATTCTTAATTCAATCCATCACCTTCAGGGACGGGGGGTTGGGTCGGTTTTTTTGAGAGCTGTTAGCCAGGAAATCTTGAATCGGTGAAGAAGTATGAACGCTGAAACCGTCAAGGAACCACTCTGTAGTAACGTCATACGGATCATTGGCCCATCCCATGATGTAACCTTGAGAAATTCCTTGTTCAATGCTTTCATCGTCCCACGTGTCTGATGACGTTTTCTCGTGGATGAGTTGGTAAGAAGCGCTATCCTCCCATCTCCGGTAGAACTGAATGATGCCATCGCGAGTATCCGGTCCTGAAGCTGCTTTTACTCTGGCAACAACATGCATCCATCTTCCTCGGTCTTCAGGGACCGTAATGAAAGGGGTGGAGTTTGCCTCTCCGGAAGTGACGCCTCCGTCCTGGTAAACCAGATTAGCCCCCCCTGAGCCGTTTGGCCGGGTTTGCCATGTTACGGTCCCCGAGCGGTCGTACTTCTGCGGCCATATTGAAAGGAATTTATTATTCAAGGAGCCGTGTTTAAAATTAGTCGGTACGCGAATCCAGTACGCCAGCCAAATGTCTTCGTAATGTCGCCCCAGGTCGAACCGCTGCTCGGTCATAGGTTCACCGCCTTTGTAGTAAAATCGAAGGTGGTGGTCGCCTAAACCGTCTTTAGTGCTCCAGTCTCTGCCAGATGGCGTGGGGATGCTTTTGGTACCACTCGCGTATACCACACCGTCGGCTGTAACAACGGATGTCCTGTTGTTGTTCCCCCAGTCAAACCCATGTGCATTCGTATTCGACATGTCACCCGATTCAAAGGAGTCAACAAACACAGTTTCACTGTTGACTGCCGCTGCGAAGGTGAGTGCCATGATCGAAACGGATATGCTCTTCAAGTACGACATAAAATTTTTCTCCAACTCTCAATAGCCAGTAGTATAGTGGATTTGACACAATTTTGCGTTTTGTAGGGTTGTCATTTGGTTACGGCTTGTGATTTATCGAGATCCAGTTCACGCGGATTGCTATATGGTTGAGCCGGCCGGTTATGAACCCTGGTTTCCAAGGGTTTTGGTTGAATGATGTGGCTTTTTCGGTACTATCGATCATGCGATTCAACGAAAAGGATTTCTGATGACTCTGAATGTCGGGAACAAACAGAATGTTCTTCTTTACAGAGCGAAGCGGCGAGGGAGGCATTACTTAAAGCTGTTGTATCAGCGCCTTAAACCTTCCCATAGTGTTAAGCCGGTTTTCATTCTTGGCAACGGTCGGTCCGGTACCGATATCGTAGCTCATTGTTTAAGCAAAGGCTGGTGTGTCGAGCTTATCAATGAGGACAATCCGAAAGCTTTTTCCGATTGGCGCCTGAAAGGGCTGGATGTGGTCGAGCAGGTGGTAGGCTCCAGCGGAGCCGACCTGGTGTTGTTCAAACCCATTGTCGAAACACTTCGGGCGCAGGAGTTTCTTGCCGAATTCCCTTCTGCTGTCGTCATCTTTGTCGTCCGCAACCCCCACGATGCCATCAACTCAATGGTACGCTTTTTTGGTGAGGGTCAGGTTCGTGCGGTCAAAAGCTGGGTAGAGACGGACTTTTCCCGGCAACCTCAGGCGCCTGCTGAACTCAGGGAGTTTATTGCGAGCCATTGTCATGCTGATCTGTCCGTTGAGGACGCCGCTGGTCTGTATTGGCTACTTTACAACAGTTCTTACCTGTTTCTTGATCTGCCGTCGAGTCCCCGAGTCGCCAAGATTCGGTATGAGAATCTTGTTCAGGAGCCGGATGAAACCATGCAGGAGATCTGTGATTTCCTTGGAATGAAGTGGTTCCCTTCCATGACCGATGAAGTTTACGCGGGTTCCGTTGGCAAAAACCGCAAGCCGGATCTGTCGCCAGCTATCGAGAGGCGATGCAGTGAAGTCTGGGAGCGGCTAACTGTGGAGAATAATCGGAATTCTACGGCCAGCTCAATTGTTTAGGCATTTTTAAGGTTGCCATCATGTCAACGCTAAAGATCGGGCATGCCGCCAGGCAGTATCCTGAAGTGCGGAATATCATCGGTTGTGTCGAGGGTGCGAGTTACCACCTCTGCCGTGACTACTATTCTTTGTTAAGAAGGTTTGGGCCTTTACTCGGCGTGGACCCGTCCTCTGATCGCTTCTTTGACCAGCAGTTCCAGTTCCGCGATTTTGGCTTGAATCGAGTGGACTGCCTGCATCTGTTCAATGGCATCAATTACTCCCGAACGCCCTGGGTAGCAACATACGAAACGCTGATACCGCGTTTCCGGCATGTGCTGACAAATCATACCTCTGATACTGAGAAGGTTCGTTCCTCGGAAACGACAATGCGAGCACTGTCCCTGCTCGCCTCTGATCAGTGTAAGGGGCTGGTGGCACTGTCTGACAGTGCCAGGAAGATCCAGGGGAGGTTTCTTGGTCATTTTCCAGAATTCAAAGATCCCATAGAGAGGAAAACAGTCGTCTTACATCCACCCCAGAAACCGTTGGTCGATGCCGAAGTGGAGCTCACGTTCCCCCATGAGGAGAGTGGAGTAGTGACCTTCATGCTTGTCGGTCATCATTTCTTCCGAAAAGGGGGAGAGGAGATAGTTGATGCGCTTGCTGAGATAAGGCGGCGAGGTAATGCCAACCTCCGACTGGTGATAGTCAGCCGCCTTCAGCCGGACGCCTATGCATCCTCATCCGATGCTGAGGATGTAGCACGTATCAAGGCTCTGATCTACGGAAATGGCGAGTGGATAGAGCATCATGAAGCGCTGAGTCCGGAAGGTGTTCTGGAAAAAATGCAAACCTGTGACGTTGGGTTGCTTCCTTCTTACGCCGAAACCTATGGGTATTCAGTTCTGGAATTCCAGGCGTGCGGCAGGCCGGTCATTACCACCAATGTTCGGGCATTTCCGGAGATCAACAGCGATGATCGGGGCTGGCTCATCCCCGTTGACAAACAGGAGATAGGTGGAGAGGCCTATTTTCGGACCGACCAGGACCGAGCAACTCTTTCTGCAGCAATCAGGGCAGGACTGATTAATGCATTTGAGGATATTCTGGCAAATCCCCGCCAGATCAGGGAAAAAGGGGGCCGCGCCCTGACTCATATCCTGTCGCACCATAACCACAAGGAATTTGGTCAATCACTCGAGGCTCTGTATCGCAGGGGCTGAGCCTCCTTATCTTAATTCCGCACCACTGGATAGGTACTATGTCGTTCAAGCTTGCTGTTGTTGTCAATAAGGATGGAAACGAGCTGGGCCCGTCGGAAACTTTTCTTCACGCTCATATTAATGACATGCCCTGTTCGGTGGTGTCTCTGGTCGGGAACCCTGGTTACCGAATGATCCGATCGGGGAGCTCCGGTGCCGGGGCCTATCTGGCTTCCCGGTCACTCTTTCCACTCGGGGTGCGATGGCTGCAACGGAAAGTGACTGGCAGCACGGTAGCGAATCAGGATACCCGTGCCTTCAAGCGCTTCCTGGAAAGCAACAGTATCGATGCGGTGCTGGCAGAATATGGACCAACAGCGGTATCGGTAATGGAGGCGTGCAGGCAGGCCGGAGTCCCCCTTATTGCTCAGTTTCATGGCTATGACGCGTATCGGGAATCGCTTCTGGCGGAGCTTGAGGGCTCATACAGGCAGCTTTTTCATAATGCTGCTGCAGTTGTTGGTGTCTCAACCCACATGTGCGAGCAGCTAAAAAGGCTCGGCGCGCACGAGAGCAAATTGTTCCATAACGCCTGTGGCGCAGAAGTATCTGATGAACCAGCGTCCTTGCAGGAATGCGCTGCAACATTTCTGATGGTGGGGCGTCTGGTTGAGAAAAAGGCCCCATTTGTCTCAATACTGGCGTTTGCCGAACTCCTGAAACAGGTTCCTGATGCCCGGCTTGAGATAATCGGTGATGGGCCTTTAAAGACACCTTGCGCTCAGTTGGCGAAGGCGTTGTCTGTGGACGACCGAATCACATTTTCGGGTGCGCAACCCCACGACTATGTGCTCAAAGCCATGAAGCAGGCCAGTGGATTTCTTCAGCACTCCGTTCGCGCCCCTGATGGCGACATGGAGGGGACGCCGGTGGGTGTTCTGGAAGCCATGGGTATGAGCCTTCCAGTGGTCTCAACCCGTCACGGCGGTATCCGCGATATCATCACCGAGGGCGAGACTGGACTGCTGGTTGACGAGTATGACGCAAAAGGAATGGCGGCTGCGCTTATCCAGGTTGCCACAAAGCCGGAATACGCGAAGCGGTTGGGAGAGCAGGCGCGTGCCAGAGTGTTACAGAACTGGACGACTGAGAAGAGCGTTGAGCGGCTTTGGGAGATTATTCAGAACAGTGTCTGACAGGCTCTCCGAAATTCCTGGGTGCAGTTGTCGAGGCTATACTGCGAGTTGGCTTTGGCCCTGGCAGATTGCCCCATAGCTTGCCTTCGGTTGTCGTCACTAAGGAGGGTGGCAACGTAAGACGCAGCTCTGGCAACGCTGTCTTTCTCATACACGAATCCGTTGTCTCCATGATCAATGGCTTGCTTTACTGAGGGAATATCTGGCACCAGCACCGGCAGGCCCGCGCTCATATACTCCACGATGGACAGAGAGAACCCTTCTCCAAGGGCCGCATGCATGGCCATATCAGCGATGCCCAAAAATGCCTTGGCGTCGGCCCGGAATCCGGGAAGGCGCACGCGTTCTTGAAGACCCAGATCCTGGACTTGCTGTTTCAGCCGGTTAAAGTCAGGCCCATCACCAATGAGTACGAAAACAAGATTGTGATCAGGCTCAATTTTCTGAAGCTCTGCTGCGGTTTTGATGATGAAATCAAAGCGCTTGTAGGGGTGTGCGCGGCCGGTCGTAATGCACAGTTGCCGATTGCCGGGGATACCAAGACTCTCTAGCAGAGATTGGCGCGAAGTCGCGGATGATTGAACCGGCGGTATGCCATTCTGCACCACGTGGCAACGCTGCCCCGGCAACCGGCCATTAGAAATACTGCGTTTGCGCATCAGTGGCGAGACACAGAGCTGGCTGTCCGCACACACGAGCGGGAGACGGTGACGTATCGTCTTAATCAGCCCCTTGAGGCCGCCAATTACAGGGCGATCTCCCGGTGTGTGGTCATGCACTACGATGTTTTTCACACCTGCCCGCCGTAATGCCGCATATTGTGGGTTAAACCAGGGGCGATCTGTCAGGTAGAGGTGCTGGATATTATTAGTTCTGATAAACGTTTTAAGCTCGGATGGCAAAGCTCCGGAACCCTTGATTTCGAGCTCCACCGGGGTAATACAGCTGTCTTTGATGGTATCTGGTAGCTCGTTGATGCTGGGGTAAGCGAGGAACGCTTTAGCGCCCCGCGCCTTGAAATGCTCTGCCAGAAGAACCCAGAAATGTTCCATTAGCCACCAGGCGTATCCCACGTCAGATGGGTAATTGGAGACCAGCAGTATATTTCCGTTATCGTGCTGCTTCATTGAGGATTCCATTCAGGTTTCGTGTATCCGGGGTTGCAGACATGAGCACCGTTCGGTGGTAGCATCCTTTCGACAATTGGCGCCGTAATCATGCCAGAAAGCACAGTACCCGAACAGACCGTTGCGCTGTACCAGTGATAAGGAGATTGCCTGGTGAAAATCGGTTATATGTACAAGATGCATGTGTATCCCCCGAAAGGTGGCAACCATGTCCATGCCCTGGAATTGGTTCAGGGGTTTCTGAAAGCAGGGCACCAGGTGTGCGTTCTTGATGACCCCACTATGCCTGGTGTAAGCAACTTTTCCGGTAGTTCTGAAGACGGGCTTCGAGCTTTCATTGACAATATCGACGTTCTTTATATAAGAATTGACGCCCGTTATCTTGGCGAGTCTCCTGAGGTTGGTGCCTGCATGGAATTGGCAGGTGGCCGGCCCATCGTGTGGGAGATAAATGCACCTGCCAACGAAACCCTCGCATTTTCCTGGCTTGGCGGTCGCCGTCTTGATGTGCCGGAATCCTGGCTCAAACGCCTTAAACGTTGGTTCCACGCCTTCCAAAAAATGCCAGGGATAAAGAAAGAAGAGTCGTTACGACGCACTCTGGCGAAGCGTGTGGATTCGGCGATCTGTGTCTCAACAGCATTGAAAGGGTATGCATCCGAAACACTCGGAATCTCTGATACCCTGGTTCTGCCCAATGGGGGCCCGCTGATTTCGGAAGAAGAAATAGAGCTGCGCAGAAAGAAGCGTGCTTCCGATCGCTTCACCGTCTTTTATAGCGGTAGTGCGATCTACCCCTGGCAAGGGCTCGATTACTTTGCCGCTGCAATTCGCCTGGCTGAAGAACGGGCCCCCGATATCCGGTTTTTGCTGGCCGTCAATCAGTATTCCGATTCTCTCCCAAGTGGCTCCCATGTAGAGGTTGTCCAGGGCTTGAACAGAGAACAGATTCTGGATGCAATCTGTTCCGCTGACGCCTGTGTTGCCCTTCACCCTGAATACTTCTGGTCTCCTTACCGGTTTCACGGGTCGCCCATGAAACTGTTTGAGTATATGGCGTGTGGGACTGCTGTAGTCACCTCTGATAGAGGGCAAATGGCTGAACTCATTGAGCACGGCAGCAACGGGCTGCTTTGTAGTGATTCGCCCGAGAATATTCTGGACCAGTTGATAAGGCTACGGGATGATCCTGAACTTGCGCGGAGGCTTGGCTCGGCAGGCTGGCAGATGATCCAGCAGAGCCGCAGCTGGTCGGATAACGTGACCGCAACACTCAATATTTTTACACGTCTGCTTGAAGCGAAGGAGCGATAAAGCCGATGGTATTAACCAACCTGAAAAGTCGCCTGATGGGGGTTATGCCCCTTGCCAGTGGCAAAGGGAAAGTCATTGTTGCCGGAATGCCCAAGTCCGGTACAACGGCCATTGCCAGTTTACTGGCCGAAGCAGCCGCTGTTGATGTCTGTAGTGACCCTTTTCATCAGTTGGATTCGAAAGGCGTCAGCTTCAGGGAATCTCTGTTTTCAGGAGCATTGCCTCTAGAAGATCTCTGGCGTCAGCACCGGAGTGTCTTTAGTGGGACGGTTGTAAAGGACCCCAATTTCCCGCTTTTCCTGGGCGAGCTCAAACAGTTTTTACCCGAGGCGCAGTTCGTCTTTATCGTGCGGGAACCCAGGGACAACATACGCAGTATTCTCGCCCGACTGAAAATTCCGGGCAATCCGGCAGAAGGTAACCCGCTTTTGGGTAACATCAACGGTACGTGGAGCAAGGTGCTTAACGGTACATCTCCCGACATGCCCGGCAGCGATTATCTTGAGAAGATGGCCTGGCGGTGGCGTATATCCGCAGAGCGTTACCTTGAGAATCAGGAGCGAACTCATCTTATTCGCTATGAGGATTTCCGTAAGGACAAGAAAGCCCAGATAGAGCATCTGGCGGGCGAGCTTGGATATTCCGGCCTGAAAGACATTTCTTCGCTTGTTGATATTCAGTACCAACCAAAAGGGGAGAGGCCTTCAAACCTGGAGGACTTCTTTGGCAAAGAGAACCTGCAGAGAATAGACGCAATCGTCAGTCCGGTGTTGAAGAGATTCGGTTATGAGTAAGCCCTTGGGGCCAAAACAGATTGTTATTACCAACATTGTTTCTCTGAACACCGGTGATGCGGCAATTCTGTGGGGCATGTTTCAGATCTTGCGTGCCAGGTATGGCGATGATACCCGCTTTGTTGTTTTTGATAAATCTGCTGAAGCGGCAGCAAAGTATTATCCTTGGGCCTGTTTTCGCCAGTCGTTGTTTGGCAACCCTCCCCGCTCAAGGCTGGCAAGAAAACTGCAGGCCAGAGGGTATGGCCATTGGAACGGACGAGTTCGCTACATGGCACTATCTCTCGCGGCTCGGTTATTGCGGTGGAAACTGGGGTTGCTGGCAAGATTATTCGTCAATCGTGACGATTACGAGTCGGTCGCTGAATACGTACACGCAGATCTTGTGGTAAGCACCGGTGGCACCTACCTGACCGAGAATTACGGTTTGTGGACGAATATCCGGGATTATCGGTTAACGTTAGCGGCCGGCTCTCCGCTGGTGTTTTTTACCCAGACACTCGGGCCCTTTACCCAGCCAAAGTACCGAGAAGCGTTCACGGATATCTTCCAGAAGGCATCAGCCATCTGCCTGCGTGATGAACGCTCACGCCAGCACGTCCTGGAGCTTGGCATTCACGCGGACAAGATCGCGCTGGCAAAAGACGCCGCGTTTGTGATTGATGCAGAGCAGCGCGTTCCTCCGACAGGTGCTTTACGGATTGCCGTATCCGTCAGAACGATGCACTTTTTTAACGACGGCGATCGCTCCCTGGGTGACCAGTATAAAGCGTCTGTGGCTGCGATGGTGACTCGCGCGGTAAGGGAATATGGCGCGGAAGTCGTGTTTCTTTCTACGTGCCAGGGCATAGCCGAATACTGGACTGACGATACGAAGCTCGCAGACGAGATTGTCTCCACCTTGCCAGAAGATGTGGCGCAGAATGTCACTATTGATCGCCAGTTTCGCCAACCAATGGATATTGTCAGTGCCTACCAGGACTTTCACCTGGTTATTGCGACGCGCATGCATGCGGCCATTCTCAGTCTGGTGGCGGGCACGCCGGTATTGGGAATTGCTTACGAATTCAAGCTGGAGGAGCTGTTTCACCAGTTGGGCATGGATGAGGCGCGGCTGTCCACAAAAGAGATGAACGCCGAAGGCTCTCAGGAAACCCTCGGACATATGCTCGATAACCTCGAATACTGGCGTGACAAGGTGTTTGCGGGCCGGGCCGAGTGCAACCGGCAAGCAGCATCGGTAATGGATAAACTGCCTGATGTCTGACTTCAGAGGTAGAGTTCTCAAGGCCCTCAGCTGGACCGCGGGCGGAAAGGTGGTCAGCCAGGTCATCTCGATGGGGTTCGGCATTGCGCTCGCAAGAATGCTGACCCCGGATGACTTTGGTCTGATCGCCATGATGATGGTGTTTACCGGTTTCGCCGGCCTTCTGATGGACGTTGGGCTCGGGTCTGCTCTTGTTCAGAAAAAGGATGTACAGGAGATACATTACAACACCGTATTCTGGACGAACCTCGGGCTGGGCGTGGGGCTGTGGGCACTGGTATCTTCGCTTTCTCCCTCAATTGCGGAATTTTACGGACGAGAAGAGCTGACTGGTTTGGGACTCGTTCTGTCCCTTCAGTTTATTCTTGGGGCCCTGGGGCTGGTGCCCCGGCAGCGCCTGGTAAAGGATTTGTCATTTCAGGTGACGGCGGTAGCAGATCTGCTCGGTATGATCATTGCCGGTACCGCTGCGGTGTATATGGTCAGGGAAGGCTTTGGTTACTGGGGGCTCGCCTGGCAACCGGTAATACTCCGGTTTGTCGCAACGTGCTACGTATGGGGAGCAGCGCGCTGGATGCCTGCGATTGCTTTCAGTGGTGAAGCGCTGAAAGAACTTTTTGGCTTCAGTTTTTATGTATTTGCCACAAGGGTCATTCGGTTCGCAACAATGAAAGCGGACAAGCTGCTTGCGGGCAAATACATAGGAGGGGATGCGGCAGGCTTGTTGGACAAGGCTCAGTCAATGATGCTTTTCCCGCTCCAGAATGTCTCCCACACCGTCGGCAGCGTTATGTTCCCGGCGCTAAGCCTGATCCAGTCGGACATAGAACGAATCCGGAAAGTCTATATGCGGAGCACCCAGGCTATTGCTCTGCTTACATTTCCGATGATGGCGGGTATATTCGCAGTTGCAGATAACTTTGTGTTCGGTGTTCTCGGGGAGCAATGGGCAGAGCTGGTGCCGCTTTTGCAAATTCTCTGTTTGGCCGGCATCGCACGTTCTATCGTAACTGTAACCGGCGCAATTTACCTCTCGCTTGGGCGAGCAAAGCTACAGTTCAAGGTCAATCTGCTGACACGCCCGATTGCGCTAGCAGGCGTCATCGTTGGCCTCCCCTGGGGGGTAGAAGGCATTGTTATCGGCATGACAACGGTTACTTGGATCAACAGCCTGATCACGTTATCGATTGCGGGAGGGCTGATCAAATTGAGTCTGCTTGAACTGATGTTGTCTTTTTCCCGAACATTAGCAGCGGCAATTCTCATGGCTATCGGGGTTACCCTGCTGGACTCGATGTTGTACGGAATTGGCCCTCTAGGCTCCTTCGGGATCCAGATTCTGGCTGGGGGTGGCCTATATTTGCTCTTTGCCATTGTCCTAAGGGTCAAGGCATTAACGGATGTTCTCGATATTCTGAAGGCTCAATTGGCGAAACGTCGGAGCAACGGTTAGATGAAGTGCAGACTGCTAACTAGGTCAGGGCGATGCTGTCGGTAAGTTAATACCCCTGGGTAAAGACAGAATGTTTGTGTAAAGCTCCACGTATTTCTTGGCATTCTCTCGGCTGCTGAATTTGTTTTCGAAATCAGGGGGAAAGGTTACGCTCTGAGGTGGTGCTTCCGTGTCGCCAGTTCGGGCTTGTCGTGGCAGTATTGAGAGAACCTTGTCTGCATAGGCAGAAGGGGTTTGTTCGTCGACCAGAGCCCCCCGTTTCCAACCAGAAAGTACCTCCGGAATGCCACCAACGTTGTGGGCAACCACAGGAATGCCCAGTGTGGCGGCTTCCAGCAACGTCATGGGCAGCCCTTCATGATCGGATGGCATTATCAGCGCGTCCAGCTTTCTGATTTCCTTCATAGCGGGGTTCACGAAACCTTTAAAACTGATCTGGTTACTAACACCCAGCTCAAGTGCCAGCTTCTTAAGGGCTTCTTCCAAAGGCCCATTGCCGATGACTACTCCGTGGCAGGGGTAACCCCTATCGTTCAACGCAGCAATAATTCTGATGAACAGGTCCACGCGTTTGACCGGGACCAGCCTGCCCACAATCCCCAGAACGGCCTCCTTGTTCGGGCTTTTGTCAGTTTCGGGAGGCCAGGTTTGCCGGAGCTCCTCAACATTGACGAAATTGAAAATCTTGAAAACCTTACCTGGAAACGTCGACTGAAGAGATTGCTCAAGCTGGGTGGATACCGCGATAACCGCCTGTTGGCGTAGCCGGCCAAGCCAGATGTCCAGGCGGCTGGTTAGCCATTTGTGCGGCTTCCTGAAAGAGAACCCGTGCTCAGGATTGCCGTGGACGGTTCGAACTGAATTGGGCACCCTGGCCAGTTCCTTGCCGAGCACGCCCAGCACATTTTCCTTGAAACCGTGGGTGTGAACGATGTCTGTATCCTGCATTTTGCAATGGGTGGCAATGGCTTTTGCGATGGATAGGGCGCCGGTGCTGGTCTCGTCGGCAAGGGTAACGGGGATGCCGAGGGCCACCAGTTTGTCGTGCAGAATGCCAGGGTTGAAGACGACAGCGGTCACGGAAATATCCTTGCGGGCGCTGAGGGCCTGGCAGAGGTTATAGACCTGCACCTCGGCTCCGGCCCATAGGTCTCCTGAAACAATGTGCGTTACGGTAACAGGGGGCGTGGTCGGTTGTTCAGTCATGCCAAACTGCGCCCAATAGTGGCCAGTAACGTGCGGGTGGTTGAACTGTTTCCATCGTGGAGGTTGAAGCGATGGAGGTCAAAATCGTTTCGGCTGGCTCTGTTCCAGCCGGTTTTTGTTGTGCAGGCCGCCTGGTAGTGGGCTGCAACAAGCTGTTCGCCGCCGTCGGTTATGTCTCCGTTGGGGTAGCAGAAGATCGGCACGCTGTTGACGTTCATCGCCTCAAGATCTGACTGACACCCGGCAATTTGTTCCTCGAGTGCCTCTTTACTGTTCAGGCGGTTAAGACGGAAATGGTTTCTGGTGTGGGCGCCATACTTGACCAGGTTCTCCCCGGACATTTCCTTCAGTTCCCCGTGCTGCAGAATGACGGGCGCCTGATCAGCGTCATTGGTTTTAGCGACGAGGGAGGAGGTGTGCTTCAGGTGCTGGATGATTGTGGCGTCATCCAGATTTTTGAGACGACTGACTATTTCATCGGCTTCGGGGAGTGACAATGGCGTGGATTTTCTAACAGGATCGCCAAGGTAAGGCTGGAGCCAGGCAAGTGATTGATCGTTCAGGTTGATCCCTGGGGTCCGGAGCAGCGCGATGACCTTTTCAGGCCAGAAGGTGTCATCCGTGTTTACCATGCCGGTGACAAGGAAGATGGTGGCGGGCACCTGCTCCTGGCGGAGCACAGGGTAACCATACAGATAGTTGTCCCTCCAGCCGTCATCAAAGGTAAAGGCGACTGACAGTGCTGGCAGGGCTTCGCCAGCGTTCTTCTTGCGTAGCCATTCATCAAGATGAACGGCAACGGCGCCCAATGATCGGACGAGCTTTATGTGCCGCTGCAGATTTGCGGGTGAAATTACCATTCCGGGTTGTTCCCGCTCCCGTTCGCCGGAGTTCTCCGGTAGCACCCGGTGATAGGTGAGGATGATCAGGGTAGGGCTGCGGGTAAGTTTCAGGCGCAGCCATCCATAGACAGCGAAAGCGCTGAGGGCCCAGAATTTTGATAAGGATCGTATGGTAGCCACGCCTTTTGCCTCCGTCGGCCAAGCCTGTGGTTTTGGCGCAATCGTCCATGTATAGTTTGCTGGCACAGTGATTCTGCCAGTCACTGGATTGAAAGTCATCATCAGGGTCACAGGGACGGATTGTAATGCTGAAGGGCTTGTTCTGGGTTTCTGTTTTCGGTGTATTGTTCAGCTATCTTCTTTACCCTTTTCTACTTCGTTTTTCCCCTCGTCGGCCTGGTGTCAAAGAAAAACATTCTGTATCGACAGTGCCCCCAAGAGTTTCCCTTATTGTTACTGCCCACAATGAAGAAGCCCGTATTCGGGAGAAGCTTGAGAACTGCTTGAAATTGGATTTCCCTGGGCTTGAGATAATTGTTGCCTCTGATGCATCGACGGATGAAACGGATCAAATTGTGGCGGAGTATTCTAATCGGGGAGTGCGCCTGGCAAGGGCAGAAGAACGCAAAGGAAAGGAGCATGCGCAGTTACAGGCAATAAAGGCATCTACAGGAGAGATTCTGATTTTCTCGGATGTGGCAACATCCATTCCGGAGGATGCGATTGACAGAATGGTCAGGTATTTTGATGATCCGGTAGTTGGCGCTGTATCCAGCGAGGACCGGTTTGTCAGCCGTGATGGAACCGTGGCCGGGGAAGGTGCGTATGTCCGGTATGAAATGTGGTTGCGAGGCGTTGAATCCGACCGTGCCGGCCTTGTGGGGCTGAGTGGCTCTTTCTTTGCTGCCCGGCGTGAAGTTTGCGAAGAAGACTGGGATATCTACTCCCCAAGTGATTTCAATACGGCCCTGAACAGCGCCCGGAAAGGGCTTGTGGCGGTAACGGCGCCCGATGTCCTTGGCTATTATCACGATGTGGCGGATGCCTCCAAAGAGTATCAACGTAAAATCCGCACGATTATCCGGGGCCTGACAGCGCTGAGCCGCCATGCTGAAGTATTGAACCCATTCCGGTTCGGCTGGTTTTCCTTTCAGGTGTTCGGCCACAAGCTGATGCGCTGGGCAGTGCCCTGGTTTCAGATCCTGCTGTTTGTGACTTCTGTATTGTTAGCCGGCAAAGGAACTATTTATTCCCTCGCGCTGTTGGCCCAGTTGCTGTTCTACGGTGTTGTCATCGCAGGGCACTATAAGCCCGAGCTTCGGGAGCGAACTGTCTTTAAGATTCCCTATTTCTTTGTTCAGGTTAACCTTGCCATCGCCCGTGCCACTGTCGAGTTTTTCAAAGGCCGGCGAATGACGGTCTGGACACCCTCCAAGCGATGATAGGTATGCTGAGGCCTGTCGGAAGCCGTGTCCCGGAGCCAGATCCAGGTACAGGTAAAGGCGTGCGCTGGCCCTGGGAGGATAACTACGACACGTGGTGTATGGGTTCTGGTACACAGGCCCTGTCTGCCGCTGTGTTGTTGGCGGTCAGCCGGTCCGGCCTGGAACACTCGGTGCCGGAAGTCATTCTGCCTGCCTATGGGTGCCCGGACCTTGTTGCTGCCGTTGTGGCACAGGGTGCGAGACCGGTGCTGGTCGATACACTGCCTGATTGCCCCTTCCTGGATACCGAAAAATTGCCCAACGCCTTTTCCGATTCCACCGTTGCGGTCATTGCGGTTGGCTTTCTAGGAGTGCCTGAGCAATTGGCTGTGCTGGCGAGCCTCTGCCGGCAGCATGATGTATGGCTCATTGAGGATTCTGCGCAGTGTTTTCCGCCAGAGTGCGCCTGCGAGCCAATTGCGGATTGCGCGGTGCTGAGTTTTGGGCGTGGTAAGCCCATCAATCTGATGGGGGGCGGAGCATTACTGGTTCGTGGTGATCATCGTGCAAGCGCCTCTGAAGTACTGTCCACACTGCCGGAAAAGGCATTGAGCACCGGATGGAAGTGGAAAGCCCGGCGATACATTTTCAACTTTCTTCTAGGACGACTTGGCTATGGCCTGTTGAGGCGGGTTCCGTTTCTTGGGCTCGGCGCTACAGTGTACAAACCCCTGCTCAACATAAGCCGTGTAGTGCCACCGGAAGGGCTCCTTGAAGCGGGTATTCGGAGTGCCGAACAAAGACCCGGAATTGCTGTGAAATATGTCAGGCAGCTCGATTTCCTTGAGCGTCGCGGCTGGAAGCCATTTATGGCCAATGCGGTTTCGGAGGGCAGCCAGGCCGGCCACGTGACATTACGGTATGGATTGCTGGCACCGGACCAGGGAGCCAGGGCCAGGGCGATTGAAGCGTTGACTGGCAAGGGTATCGGCGCAAATGCTTTTTACGGGCGTATTTTGCCGAACATAGAGGGTGTGCCGGGCTACCTGCGCGACTCGGTGGGTGACTACCCCAATGCAGAATCGTTTGCTGACAGACTGCTTACTCTGCCAAGCCATGAAGATGTCACCGAAAGGGACCTGGCGATAGTTGCAGCAACGCTTGACAAGATTACCGTCCAAAATAAAGAATGATGAACGTTGGTCGTTCATGGCCATCTGTCCTTCCCGCTGTTTTAGTCTTTTCTCGCGCTGTATCGACTTCAGGAAGAGGTTTCGCCGGTCAGCCCGGCCTTTTGTGACTCAAGGATAGGATGTGCGGTATGAAACGTATGATCTTCTGTAGTGTCTTGCTTGCGTTGGCATATGGCGTAAACGCGAAACCTTATTACTCCTATGACCTGTATGGAACGGTCACAGGCGACGCCACCGCGGCGGGTTCGCTGGCCGACGTTGATATTGGGGATGAGTTTCGTATCCGACTGGCTATCGGGAAGAAGGACTCCGGGGAGCACAAGATTTCTTTTCTGGGTGTTATCGGCGGTTGGACCATATTCGAGCAAGAGACCAATGGATATTACCAGTGGGGTGACTGGTCGCCGGAGCGCTTTTACACAAGTGGCAGTCACTCCCCGCTGAATGCCCCTGACGGAAACGGATCGACGGTGCACCCCAATGATATCTATCTTACGCTGTTGGGTATGGAGCAAACCGGGGCAGTCGTAATACCCGAAGAAAAACGGTTGATCCGGGACACCGGGGAGATCAACCTGGATCAGTTTCATTCAGGGGGCTTTCATTTCTGGTTCTTCAATCAGGTTGATGGAAGCTCGTACAGTTCCGAAGAGGATCTTTATGGTTCAATTACCCGCATCATGAAGGTTCCAGAGCCAGGTACCCTGGTGCTTGCAGTACTTGGACTTGCTTTTTTACTCATTAAACGACACCAGCACCATCCGCAATAAAGACGACGGTTATATTTCTAAACGTACTATCGCCCAGCCTGTGTAAGCCTGAATCTGTGCCATCCTTCCTATAGTTGTTATGCACAACGAGGGAGGGATGACGATGAAAAGGACGAGATTATTGGTTCTGGCCGTTGCTTCGGGAAGCGTGGTCACCGGCTGCAGCAGCCTAAAGCCAAAATTTGATGTTGACGAGCTACCAGCACCAGCGGCCGGCATTGAAGCCGAGTATATTATCGATAATACCAACCCGGGTTTTTACACCGACGGAGAGTGGAAGGAATCCTCGGTCTCGAGTGGTTACATCGGAGAAAATTATTTTGCGGGTGAAGCGGGTACCGGCGAGAAGACGGCTACCTGGAACCTGAACATCGTAAAGCGACTTGATGTGTATGCCAGGTGGACGGCGCACAGCAACCGCGGCTCCAATGTAAAATATGTTGTGCATCACCTTGATGATCGGGATTTTCTGACCACCACTACCGTTGAGGTTGACCAGAGGGATTTTGGAGGACAGTGGTTCAAACTCGGGACCTTCCGGATGTCATCGCTCACCAGCCGAGTTACGGTATCCGACGATGCTGATGGCTATGTCATAGCCGATGCAGTTCTTTTTAAAGAGGCTGCCGGAACGCCCTCCGTGGACGCAGATAATGACGGAATGCTTGATGCGTGGGAGCTTGAACACGGTCTTGACCCTACCAATGCATTGGATGCTGATCAGGATCCCGATGGCGATGGATTGACCAATCTGCAGGAGTCTTTGGGGATGACGGCCCCATTTAGCGCCGACACAGACGGTGATGGCGTACCTGACGGCTACGAAAACGACGCAGGTCTGGATCCAACTGTGTCCGACGGAGACCTGGATGTCGATGGAGATGGGTATACGAACTACCAGGAGTATCTGGCAGGTACAGACCCTACGGATGCCACAAGTGTATTGGCGGCAGATACGGTTTTGCTTACCTGGGACCCACCTTTGGCGCGAACTGACGGCAGCGAACTCTCCCCAGAGGAAATTGATTATTACGAGTTAAAATATGCCAAGGTAGTGGATGGCGGTAATACTGGAATAGTGTCCGATAACGAATCGTCGGGCTTTGTGGTTTATGGGCCTGATGTGGGCACTTCGGGCGTAACGGAAGGCTATGTGGGTAAGAACTATGTGGTTATGCCCGGAGGAACAGGTGATAGCATTGCAAGCTGGTCGGTCAATGACCTCTCACCCGGAACTGAGTACCGATTGTCAGCCAACTGGACGTCTTACAGAAATCGCGCAACAAACGCGACCTATCTTGTTCAGTATGAAAAGGTAGACGGCAATCTCGTTGAAAGCCGGTTCACGGTAGATCAGACCTCCGGTGGTGGCACATGGCAGGCCCTGGGGTCGTTTATCCCCGGTTCCAGCCAGGTAACCGTGTTATTGGCGAATGATGCCGACGGCTACGTCATTGCAGATGCCGTAAAGCTGGAGCCAGTGACGAAAGCTGTAGAGCCGATCAGAATAGAGTCTGAAGAGACACGGTCCTATGTCGTTAGCGACCTCCCGGCCGGTGCGTGGGAATTTCAGATACGAGCTGTGGACACGGATGGGCTTGCGAGTGATTATACGGAACCTCAAGTTATGATAATTGAATAGTGTGGTCTGTTCCGTGTTCGAGCTAGGCTGCAGATTCCCGGTTAAGAGCGTTAAGGAGCGACGTACGTGGCCTTGGTCTATTTTGATAAATTCATGGAAAGAACGGGTGTTAGAAATTTCGGTGATGACATAAATCCGGCTCTGATGAGCAGGTTTATCAACAAAGATATTCTCTCGTCCGATGAAGTTGCACTGTTCGGCGTCGGCACCATACTGAACGACAAGAACATAAAAAGTAATAACCACTACGCCAGAAAGGTGATTTTCAGTTCTGGCGTGGGGTATGGGAAGCTCGAAACGAAGCTTGATGACACTTGGGATGTTGCCTGTGTCCGGGGGCCGGGTTCGGCCAAGGCGCTTGGGGTTGGGCCAGACAGAGCCATAGCCGATGGTGCCATCCTGCTCTCGGAGCTTTATGCCAAACCTACGAAAAAATGCTCAAGGGCCGTGTTCATACCGCACGTCAACTCCCATCTCTCAACGGGACGACTGCTGGCAGCAATTGCCGATAAGCTTGATATGGATTACCTGAGCCCGAGTTGCAATGCTGATGAGTTTATCAGCACCGTGGCAAGCGCTCCTTTCGTTGTCACAGAAGCGATGCATGGAGCCATTCTTGCGGATACGATGAGGGTTCCCTGGGTTCCCGTAAGCTTACATGAGTTCCATGAGTTTAAATGGCGTGACTGGATGGACGCTATGGGGCTAAATAGCGGGATGGTTCATTCTCTGTCTCCACGATGCTGGGATAGCAGGGAAGGGAGCCAGCCGACAACCATTGTGCAGCGGTTATATAAACGCGGCAAAGGACAGGTCCTGAAACGTAACCTGAGACGGGTCATAGAAACTAAGGAACCGCTGCTTAGTCAGCCACAGATCATTGAGTCAAAAAAACAGGCGCTTCTGAAAGCGGTAAATGACATCAACAGGACCTATTCCCGTTTATAGTCCTGGAGTGCTGCCAGGACATACTCAAAGACTTTCGTGCCACTGTCCAGCTCCCGGATTTCCCGGGAGTGGCCATCCATCGTTTCCTTTATCGAATTATCGTGCAGGATGTCACCGAGATATCGGGATACTTGCTCAACAGAAAATTGATTTTTATTGATAACTCTCCCTGCGCCCAAACTTTCAACTACCCAGGCATTGTAGGGTTGGTCCCAGATCTGGGGGATACACAGCATTGGTTTTCCAAACCAGAATGCCTCCTGCACTGCTCCGGACCCTGCATGTGAAACAAACCCACGTATGCTCCTGTCTGCCAGTAGTATTGGTTGGGGGCCCCAGGAAATCCACCGTATGTCCTGGTCACCCTTGAAGTTTTCCGGTACGGGGTCCGTCCGTGAAACCCAGAGAATTCGACAATGGTTTTCTTTGGCTCCCTTTATCAGGCAACGGGAGAGCTTGTTGGTTATGGTCACCATAGATCCAAGGCTCACCAGAATGACAGGTTTATCGGGCTGCATTTCGAGCCAGGCCCGGTCTTCCGTGGATATGTCTCCGGCCATCAGGGGAGGAAGCGGGCCAAATGCCTGAGCATCGCCGCATACCGTAATTCTTGAGTGGAGATGACGCCGTTCAGTGGTTGCCATACCCGTGGTAAAGATCTGCTTGGGCTTGCCTGACTGCTTACCTCTTTCGATGATTTCACCCCAGTTCTGGTTTACCTCAATCTTCATTTCCTTGATTGAGTGGTAAAGCTTGTGGTTGAGCTTTGACTGGACGGCGTCCGAGAACTTTCCAATAATTCTGGACAACAAAGGAATGGTGTTTCTGGCAAGCAGCGACGGCTCGTCAGCGTATGGCTGCGGGTTCTGACACTGCTGGTTTGACCCTGATGCCCGGTGCATTAATACCGGGATGCCTGATTGAACACCCAGGTCATGTACTGCAGCGCCTAACAGGTGTTCGTCGGAAATGATCAGGTCTGGTTTGCGGTGCTGAATTATGTCCTTGACCAGGGGCAGGGAGGATAAGCCTTTATATTGAATCGGCTGGAAATAATGTGTCTCGAAATACCGATTGAAAAAAAGCTTTCTGTAAAGCGGGCTTGTATGGGAAATTTTTTTAAGAAGAGAGTCGGCATTGGCCGGGAGAACAGGAGGAAGCAGATCGTACTCGAACCCATGGGTTGCAGGCAGGCCCTTGCCCTCCTCCGGCAGGATGAAGTGGCACTCAATATCTTTCAACCTAAGTGTCGAAGCGATGCGTAGCAGGGGAATGACGTGCCCGGCATCAGGTATCAGTGCCACAAAAGTAATACGCATTTTCCAAAGTCCTTTTCGTTTATCACGTACTTGGCGGTTTGCGCCTTATCCGGGGTCGAGTCTATACCGCAAACTAAAGCCAGCATAGTGTTTCACTGGCTTTACAGTGGTGTCGAAAAACTTTACACCCGTAAAGACTTCTTGATCTAATGGTTTGTTAAATCATTGATAAATAGAGATTAAAAATAAATGGCACGGATTTGGCATATAGGCGGAGGTGTTTTCGCAGTAACCATGATGAAGAAGGATCTAGCATGAATAAGATGTCGATGTTGGGAGGAGTGTTCGCTGCTTCATTAGTTGCACCTGCCTTTGCAATGCCCGTGATTTCCGTTGATAGCGTGTCTGGTGTGTGGTCAGACGCGGTTGGTGGCACCAACATAAATTATATTGATGGTGGCCAAGAAGTACGTTGGGGCGGCGGTCAACCAACACAAAGCGGCTATCGTTTTGATGGTTCTGCACCTGCTGCATTTGATGTGGACATAAACGAAGAGTTCGACTTAGGTAATTTCACCCATTTTAACTATCAGATCAACGCCGGCACAGGTGTCGACAGTGTGTTGCTGAGCATTTCAATGGCTATCTCCGTTGACGGGAATCCGTATGCGACGCCTCTGTCGTTTACCTTCCTGCACGAGGAAACAACGAACTCTGGTAACGGTTGCTGTGACGATATCGTGTCTTTCGAGAGCCTTGTGTCATCAGAGGCTTTTGAGATTGACGGAGCGTTGTATACACTCGATCTCCGAGGATTCAGTCAAGGTGGCGGCCCCACGATGGAAGAATTGATTACGTCTGAGGGAGCCGACAACATGGCCCAACTCAGAGGTGTATTCACCAAGGTTCCTGAGCCCGGCACTCTTGCGCTGCTCGGTCTTGGGCTTGCCGGTCTGGGGCTTTCGCGTCGCCGTAAGTCCTGATTCCGGTAAGGGCTATCTGCAAGGGTTGTAGTGGCTCTGAACACAAACCCGGCGTTCGTTCGAGCGTCGGGTTTTTTGTTAGCCGGATTGAGTGTCAGCGGTGTGCGCCGTTCAGGAACCGTTCGAAGGTGGCCCTTTGGCCGGAGCAGTCTGGACGTTTTTCGCCTTCACTCGATACCCTTTCACACCGCCCCGCAAGTGCCCATAGTGCGCCACGAGCATCTCCCTGAAGCTTGTTAAGCGCTCCCTGAATTTTGACTTCAACGCTCGAATTGGTGAGCTGTTCGCCTATCTGATACCACGACCATAAAATAACGTAAGAGCCGTTGGCGTTGTTCTGGATAACCGTCTCGTTGACGGTTTTCGTGCTTACGGAATCGCTACTGTCACGTGCATGAGAGGTTTTGGAGACAAGCTTCCATTCTTTTCGATCGAATAGCTGGTTTCGGTACCCGATCAGTTCCCGGTTCTGTACCTGACGGCGATACCCTGTGACTTGCACTTGTACCTGTTTCAGGTCATCAGAGACATAGATTCCGCCGAGATCAATGTCCGGCTTTACATAATCCGGGTGCCAGATATCGGCGTGTTTGAGCGGGCCAGTCCAGTCAGCCTCTGGCACCGGCAGGCGCGGCTCCCATGAGCTGGCTACGCGCGCTGTTTTGGCATCCAGTGCGGCCGGCACCAGTGGCGGCAGGAGTAGTATCAGGGAGGCCAGCAGGGGCCATTTGATGGACGGTGACGTTGGTCGGGCCTGTCCGGTTTCCGGATTGCTGATGCCGGATTTGTCGCCGGTGTCTGAAGAGGTTTGCTCGAGCCTGGTTGAGATAAAGAAAAGCGGTACCAGCGTAACGACGATGAAGATAATCCATCCGAAGAGTTCATGGTCCTCGATCAGGGACGTTTCCATGTTGGTGTAATGCCCTGCAGCGATGATGCCGAAGACTCTTATCCAGTTCGCCACCATGGACAGTAAGCCGGCAATCACAACCAGAAGAGCAATGCGGGCATTGGAGCGGTAATAAAGCTGGCCGTAGAAGGCTGCAAGAAAAAGCGCGACCATCAGGTACCGAACACCACTACAGCCATTTTCAACAAGGAAGGTACCCACATCCAGGATAATGAAAAACTCATGGATGGTGGCTGGAATATCAAAGGCCTGGAGAAGGATTGTGTTGAAAAAAACGGTGATGTGCTGGAGCAGGGGCGAGAAGTCGTCCCATATGGGTACCGCAAAAACCAGCAGTAGAATTGGTCCGCCTGCACTGGTTACGAATCCCTTTCCCCATATCGACCATCCCCAGAAGATGATGATCAGTGGCGCGAGGATCAGGCGGAATACTCTAATGTCTGCCGCCTGGGAAAGGATCAGCGTGGCAGTAGCACCAGCCAGTAAAAACAAACCCAGCGGCGAGCCGTTGATTGTCAGGGCAGAGAGGGACTTTCTTCTTTGGTAAAGAAGAAAAAAGACACCCCCCAGTACCAGGAACCCGTGGTTGTATATGATTGAGTTGTACCACAGGTGAACAAATGACTGCCATTCAGCCCAGAGTCCAAGCGTCAGCAGCGGAATTGATGCCAACCAGAGATACCGCATTGTTAAAGCCCGATCCATCAGCCCCGGTCACCAAATTTTTCCAGAATTCGTTTTGCATCATCATTCCTGCCAACAGCGCGGTATGCCTCTGCGAGGTGCAGCGCGATTTCCTCTGAGTCAGGTTGAAGCTCGTGAGCCTTTTTAAGGATGGGCAGGCTTTCCTCGGGGTTGCCGGCCTTCAGCATAATCCATCCATAAGTGTCTACGATAGCCGCGTTATCTGGGGCAAGTTCATAGGCTTTTTTGGCCATGGGCACAGCTCGCTGATCCCCGGTTTCGTGATATAGCCAGGCAAGGTTATTCAGCACGATAGTATTCTTGGGCATTGAGTCCAGCAATTTTTCGTAGTTGGCCTTGGCTTTATCCTGCTCGCCCTCAGATTGTTGGAGCAGGGCAAGTCTGAGGCGCAGCGGCAGGCTATCGGGGAAGGTGTCAATGCCGGAATAAAGAAGTGAGAGAGCTTCGTCTTTCTTGCCTGAGTCCTGCAATACCGCAGCATGGGCATTGATAATGCCTGCACTGGGCTGTTTGTCCATGGCCAACTGATAGAACTCGGCAGCCTGTTGGTTTTGCCCCTGACTCTCAAAATAACGCGCCTCCATTAGATAAGGTCGTGGAGAGTCCGGGTGTTGCTGTTTGGCATCCTGGAGAATGTTCCGGGCTTCATCTACGTTGCCAGCACTAAAGGCTTGTTGGGCTGCCTGTAAGGAAATTTCCTCGTTATCCGGGAAAAGAGCCCGGCCTCGGTTGAGAACGGCAGAAGCGCGGTCCGAATCTCCCGACTGTCTGAGATTCGCCGCTATGTTGTTGTAGATGTTTGCGACGAGAGGTGCCGCCCGTGATGGCGTACTTTCCTCGTCTCGCTCTAGCAGAGATGCCGTAAGGTTATCCGCTTCCCGACCGTTACCTTGCCGTAGTGCCAGTTCCAGCAGGACGAGCCTTGGCCCGGTGGCTTCGGGATTTTTCTCCAGCACCTGCCTCATGAATCGCTCTGTTTCCTCCTGATCCAGCACGGAGGCCAGCCCCTGAAGGGCTTGCCGGCTGTCCGGGGCAAGTTCAACGGCTTTCCGGAATTGCTTTTGTGCCTCGGTTTTATTGTCCTGGTTAAGCGCTAATTTGCCCAGTGCAATAACCGGCTCGTGGGCATCAGAATCCTTGCTGAGTGCTTGCGTGAAGTATCTGTGTGCCTCTTCAACTTTGTCCTGACTAGCTGCGAGGTTTCCACGAATCACTAGGGCGTCAACATTGTCGGGATCATTCTTGATCCACTCGGATACCGTTGCAATGGCTGCTGCAACGTCACCAGAGCGCGCCTGAGCCTGAATAAGAAGGGACCGCGCCCGATCCAGGTCGGGAGCTTTGTCTACCACCTGCCTTGCCAGGTCTATAGCTCGTGCATGTTTTCCTGCCAGACTCAAATAGTTGGCATACCGCAATCGTAACTGGAGGTTGTCGGGGTTGAGTTTCAGAGATCGTTCCATGAGCGCTTCACCTGCCTCAGTATCACCGCTTGCAAGTGATGCTATTGCGACTAACGCCAGAGTTTCAGGGTCCGAATCTTTATCCTCAAGTTTATCGAGTATGTCCTGGGCACCTTGTGGATTGCGCATTTGTAGGCGGGTGGCTGCCAATAGTTTACCTGCCATCTCTGAGTCGCCCATTTCAGCAACAGGGGCCAATAGTTTCTCCGCCTCCTCAACGCGGCCCTGTCGGAAACGCACCAGGCCCAGCATCAAGGCAGATTGCTCGTGACTGGGGGCTTGCTCAAGAACCTCCTCCAGATACCTCGCTGCGTTGGTGAGGTCACCTTCTTTCATTGCCTCCTGGGCTGCCATCAGGTTGCTCTTGATGGTGCCGGGAGCAGATTTGGCCAATATTTCTTCATAGACAAAGGCTTCGGATTGTTTTCCCTGAGCTCTTAATACGCGAATAAGGGCGGAGATAGTGGCGTATTTTCGCTGGGTCATGACATCATATTGGCCGATATCCTCGAGCGCCCTGATGTAGCCGTCTTCTGCTTTCTTCCACTCTTCCTCGGCATGGGCCATCTGGGCTTTCCATAACCAGAGTTCGGTATCCTCACCATCAATCTCTTCGGCCTCCGCCAAAAGCTCACGAGCTTTTTCCTTGTTGCCCCGGGCGAAAGCAGTTTTAGAAAGACCAATTACCGATTCAACCGCACCTGAGTCGATTGTTCTGGCTTTTTCGAATGCAGCACTGGCTTCATCGAGGCGGCTTGAGGCCAGGTAAGTTTCGCCTCGAAGCAGAGCAACTTCGGTCTCTGTTGGTCGGTCCGGAGAAGTAATCCTGTTCAACGCAGTCAAAGCCTGCTCATACTCATTTCGCATCAGGTATGCTTCGGCATACATCAGGTTGGCCTGGTTGTTTACCGCAGGACCGATTTCCTCTTCGGGAATTTGCCCCATGACCCAGTCAAGCTGCCTTTCCGCATTGACCGCATCACCGGCTTTCAACAGGTTGTCAATAATCAGAAAATAGGGATCGATATTCTCGGGTCGCAAGTCAATCGCACTACGCGCCTCCAGCGTGCTGGCCTTGAGTTCACCCTGGCGCTGAAAAAAACGCGACTGGTCCAGGTGACTGAGATACTGGATGTCCTCCTGGCTCATTTCGTTGTTGTCGCCGCTGCAGCCTGCAAGGGTGATCGATATGGCAACTGAAAGAAGGGTGGCACGTACTGCTAAAACTGGTTTCATGGCCCTGTTCCTTTCCCTTTTGGGTATTGTTATGGATTCCCTGCCTGTTACTCAGGCACTCGACGATTCAGAGGATGCCTCTATCCGGTATTTGTCAGTCAGGTTATAAAGCGTTGGCCGGGTGATACCCAGTAGGCGTGAGGCCTGCGCCATATTAAAACTGCATGACTGAAGGGCCTGTATAATTGCGGCACGTTCGGCGTTTTCGCGTACCTGTCGCAGGTTTAGCTGGCTTTCGGGGCCTTCTCGGTCGCAGTTCAGTTCCAGGTCGGCAGCCGTGACCCGTTTGCCGTCCGCCATTATGGTGGCTCGCTTCACTTTGTTGATCATTTCCCGCACATTACCTGGCCATGGATAGCTCTTGATGGCATTGATGGCATCTTCAGTAAAGGCGAGGTTGGGGCGGTCCATATGTTTGCCAAGAGATTGCAACAACGACTGCGCGATGACCAGTGCGTCTCCGTCCCGGTCACGCAGGGCAGGCACGTCGAGGGTGATTTCGCTGATACGGTAGTAAAGGTCCTCGCGGAAGGTGCCCTGGGTGATGAGTTCCTGAACGTCGCGGTGGGTCGCGCACACCACTCGCACGTCCACCGGAATGGGTTTCACGGCGCCTACCCGGTCGACCATCCTTTCCTGCAGAAACCTCAGCAGCTTGGCTTGCAAGGCCATGGGCATGTCACCGATTTCGTCCAGGAACAGGGTTCCGCCGTTGGCGCTCTCGATTTTACCTTTTTTGCTCTGGGTGGCGCCGGTGAAAGACCCTTTTTCAAAGCCGAACAATTCGCTTTCCAAAAGGTTTTCTGGAATCGCGGCGCAGTTGATCGCTGCAAAGGGTCTATCTGACCGCTGACTCAGGTCGTGGAGGGCGCGTGCCAATAACTCTTTACCGGTGCCAGTCTCGCCGGTGATCAGTGTAGTCACATCCGTGGGGGCGACCTTTTCAAGAGTGCGGCAAATGGACAGCATTTGAGGACTGGCCGCGACAATGCCCTTGATGTTGGTGCCGTTACGGTGGCGGGAGAGTTCACGGTTCTCGCGCTCGAGTTCCGCCAGCCTGAAGGCCCGGTTGACCACAAAGGTCAGGATGTCGGCGTCCAGGGGTTTCTGGTAAAAATCGCTTGCTCCCATGCCAATGGCCTTGACGGCGTTCTCTTTATCCTCGCGGCCGGTTACCACGATGATTTTGGTCATGGGGGCCAGCCGCAGGACTTCCTCCAACAACAGGAAGCCTTCGGACGCTCCGCCGGGATCGGGAGGCAGGCCCAGATCCAGGGTGATCACATCGGGCTCCGTTCTGCGCAGGGCTGCAAGGGCAGACTCCCGGTCAGCCGAGAGAGTCACTTCCAGATCCTCACTGAAACACCAGCGCATTTGGCTTTGCAGGCCCGGATCGTCTTCTACTATTAAGAGTCGTCTACTCACAACGGCTACAAATCCCTTTCTGTATTGTGATGGTCTCGTGTTGAAAACTCCCACCCTTGATTCTTAACCGAACATTGACACTTTGCAATGATAAGCTTGGGTGGATTTGTTTTTCGTCAGTTATTTGGCGCCTCTCTGTGGCTCGGTCCGTGGCTCGGTCCGATCATTGGTCAGCGGTTCCGGCTCGATTTTCGCCGACGTTTGTTCTTTTTCAGGCCGCGCGAGCGGGAAGCGGATAGAAAAACAGGATCCCATGCCGGGTTCGCTGGTAACGTCGATGTTGCCGCCCACATTGCGCACGTATTCCCGTGCCTGATAGGCACCGATACCCATACCGGTCAGCCCCTTGGTGCTTTCAAAGGGTTTGAATAGCTGGGTCTGGATGAAATCATCGGTCATGCCGGCCCCCGTATCCTGGATAAACAGTACCACATTGCCACTGGCGGTTTTGAGGGTCAGGGTTATCTCGCCGGTCGGTGGGGTGGCGTCCTGGGCATTCTGTATCAGGTGGCCGAGAATGCTGCAGAGTTGATCTCGGTTAGCGTTGATGTGGATCTTTCCGGGGGCGCCTACCACTCGGGGTATGGGTTGGCGACGGGAATAATGTTCTGCCAGGTGCGTAATGATCTCGTTGAGTTCTACCACTTCGGTCACCAAGGTCTCGTCGGCCGGTTTACGAATATGGTCCACCAGGTTGGACATTTTGCGAACTGCGTGGTCGGTTGTGTTGATCATGTCGTCAATAAAGGCCGGGTTCTCCCGGTGTCTGGGGGCGTTTTTCACCAGTAATGAGAGTTGTGCAATCAGCGTTTTCAGGTCATGGACCATAAAGGCCGAAGCCTTGCTGACGGCTTCGAATTGCATGGCTCTCGAGAGCCGGTTCTGTGCATCCGCCTGCGCCAGCAAGTTACAGGTTTGCCGGGCGACGACCTTGATCAGGTCAAAGTTTTCCCAGTTGAGCTCCACCCGTGCGTAAGGAGGGCCGATCAGGGCGATGCCATAGAGGTTGTTGCTGAGATACAGGGGAATGACCAGCCAGCCATCGGGAATCTGCGATATAGGGTCAGGAATTTCCAGCAGATTGTAGGCAACCGGGTCGCGCTTGTATTCGCGAAGGTCGATAATCCATTCACGTTCAGCAAAAAAACGGACCAGTTCTGAATTGGCGTCAATGGTGGTGTATTTCGGCGTCATAAGATTCACGGCGGTTTTGAGCAGATAGCCCCCTTGATCTTCCCTGATCCACAGCGCGCCAGCGTTGCTTTCCACCAGGCTGGTGAGGATGCGGATCACCCGTTCCGGCAGTGGCGGGTAGTCGCTGAGGTCCGCCATTTCGCGGGTCATCTTCAGCCATTCTTCCCGGTAATCGTATTTGTAATCGAAGAAGTTCTGACTGATAAATACCATCAGCCGGGATCTGACGCGTCGCGACGTCAGCAGAGTGGTAAGAAATACCAGGGCGATAGTGAGGAAAAGCACCTGAAGGGCCTCTCCCCAATCACCGCCGAGGGTTTTCACGTAGTAACCGCCCAGTGCCAGGAACAGGAGATAGGCGCCGGCCAGGAGCAGGGTTCCTGCATGGAATACCGCCGAGCGGGATAGCTGGAAATCCACTGGCTGTTTGCGGGTGTTGATGACGTTGACGGCAAACAGAGGCACCAGCACTGCGTTCACCAGGCCCCTGGCATTCCAGAAAGAGTCTGCTACCTGGCCGAACAGTAGGGCGTCGGCGTACATGAAAAAGTCGAAGGCAAACAGGGTGGCTACAGCGATGCAGACATACTTCATGCTGGAGCGGCCGAACGACAGCGAGTTGCGCCAGATCTGTTCAACCAGCGATAGGCCCAGCAGGGAGAGGGCGATCTGGCCTACCACTTTGGTTTTACCGTCGAGAATGGTGAATCCGAACGCGTATTCCATTATCCCGGAACCGAGCAGCAGAACGACCAGTGCAACCGTGGCGGTTGCCAGGATTCGGCGCAGGCGACCAACCAGATTATCGGTGCGAAAGGAATCCCGCAGCAGGGCGAACAGCACTAAGATCCAGGCCGCGTCCCGCAACAGCTCCAGCGTATAACGGAGGAAAAAGCCGGGTGTTCCCCACAAGCTCTGGGTGATTAGCGACCCGGCCCAGATCAGGGTGACGAAAGAGGCCAGTACGAGTGAACGGTCAATATCCCGCCGAAAGTATCGCGTGGCAATTACCAGCCCTAGCAGTCCATAAGCTATGGCTGCAGAGGAATGACTGATCAGGCTGAAATCATTCAACATGGCTCGCGTCCTGCGTTATGCGCCAGTGTTTACACCGGTTTTTTGTTCTCGCGGTAGAACCGGAATATTTCTTTCAGCGGCCGTTTTGGGGTGAATCCGAACTCCCGTGCGAACGCTCTACCATCAATCACGACAGGATACTTGAAAAAGTGCATCAGGTACGAAGGAAAACTTCGCAGGTTAAGTGTGCGCAGTATCATCCTGGGCAGTATGGGGGGAATGGAGGGTACGGGTATGCGGCCGCAGCCGCAGAGCTTCAACGCGTGCTGGTAGGCCACCCAGTCCTGCGGCGCGACATTGAAAATTCCCCGCTGGGGTTTGTTGTAAGCCAGCACGATGGCATCGGCCATATCATCGATATGGATAAACTGCATCATCGGTGAAAAGCCGGCCAGAACAGGTGCC
>Ga0207876_1000082_pt1 | contig 51511 bp, 42 predicted proteins | sample MalvirmetaMSP146_FD_184237 | JGI IMG/M metagenome (GOLD analysis project Ga0207876, IMG submission 184237) | Marine viral communities from the Deep Pacific Ocean - MSP-146 (SPAdes) | ecosystem: Environmental > Aquatic > Marine > Oceanic | place: Pacific Ocean | collected 2011-07-10
TCATCCTTGATGATGTTCGCTGGGGCAGTGATATCTCTGGCTCGTTCTATAAAATCGACTCTGACGAATCTTCCTGGAATACTGAAAAAGTCTTCCCTGACGGTAACAAAGGTCACCGTCCAAGTGTAAAAGGTGGTTATTTCCCAGTACCACCGGTTGATTCACTGCAAGACATTCGTTCAGCCATGTGTTTAACCATGGAAGAAATGGGTCTGGTAACCGAAGTTCATCACCATGAAGTTGCGACTGCTGGTCAGTGTGAAATTGGTACCAAGTTCAACACGTTGGTAAAAAAAGCCGACGAAGTTCAAACACTGAAATATGTTGTGCATAACGTCGCTCATGCTTACGGTAAAACAGCCACATTTATGCCAAAACCATTGGTAGGTGATAACGGTAGTGGTATGCATGTTCACCAGTCGCTGGCTAAAGATGGCGAAAATCTTTTCTCAGGTAATAAATATGGCGGCTTATCAGAAACTGCTTTGTTTTACATCGGTGGCATTATTAAACATGCCCGTGCCTTGAACGCCTTTACCAATTCTTCAACCAACAGTTACAAACGTCTGGTTCCTGGCTTTGAAGCCCCGGTTATGCTGGCTTATTCTGCACGTAATCGTAGTGCGTCTATCCGTATTCCTTTTGTCAGTAATCCAAAAGGTCGTCGTATTGAAGTACGTTTTCCTGACCCATCAGCCAACCCATACCTGGCATTCAGTGCAATGATGATGGCTGGTCTGGATGGTATCAAAAATAAAATCCACCCTGGCGATGCTATGGACAAGGATTTATACGACTTACCACCAGAAGAAGATGCAGCAATTCCAAAAGTTTGTCATGCATTGGATCAAGCATTAGCTGAGTTGGATAAGGATCGTGCTTTCTTAACAGAAGGTGGTGTTTTCACTGATGATATGATTGATGGCTATATTGCTCTGAAGATGGAAGAAGTTACCCGTCTGCGTATGGAAACACATCCTGCAGAGTTTGATTTGTACTACAGTGTTTAAGCTTTTTTGATTGATGTCACAAAACGCCTCCCATGTGGAGGCGTTTTTTTATGTTTCGCAGTTGCACATTGGTCATGGCTGACCTATATTCGTAAGCATGAAATTGATTCTTGTCATGTTGTTTGGTCTCGGCACAGCTGTTGCGGCTGAGGATATCTATCGTTGGGTCGATGACAATGGCAATCAGGTGTATTCAGACCAGCCTGGTGAAAACGCTGAAAATGCTGAAAAGGTTGAATTACAGCAGCCCATGACTTATTCACCAGTACAAATCCCTGAAGTGACAGACTCCGCTAGCGCTGAAGAACAGGAAACGGCTGATAATACAGAAGCTGCTCCCAATTATAAGGTATCTATTGTCGCGCCCGAAGATGATGCCGGGATTCGTGTTAATAACGGCAATGTCACCGTCAATCTGCAAGTGGTTCCAGCATTAAATCCGGAACGTGGCGATTTGATTCAGTTATTCCTCGACGGCTTACCGTCAGGCATGCCAATGCCCCAACTGAGTTTTATACTGGAAAATCTGGATAGGGGAACACATACCGTGTCCGCAAATGTGCTGAACGCTTCCGGGGAAATTCTAGCCCAAAGTGAAACAATTACCTTTCATTTACAGCGCACCAGCCTACAACAACCTGGCCGTCAAAATGGTCAGCCCAGTCCCGGACCCGGAGCACCCAGTATCCCTGGCTTTCCAACTACACCTGGTATCCCGACCTTTCCTCAAACACCTTGATAGCTGCACCAAAATGATGCGTACGATAGTGTAATTACGCTTTTCATAATGCTTGAAGTGGGTTGTTTATTTAAACCCCTCCATACTCAAATATATTATTACCATTGGAATCATAATCTTAAATATGATGTGACATTTGGTGCTTACAAATGGAGCGTTTTTTGCAAATGGCAGGCCATGAACTTAAATGACAAACTGATTAACGTAGAACAGTTTTCCAGCGATGATGTACTGGAGAGTTTGACGACGGCGATATTGGTACTCGACACGAATTTACGGGTTTGTTACATCAATACCTCAACTGAAGTCATGTTTGAAATCAGCCAACGTCAGGCCGAGCATATTCCCTTTCAGACTCTTTTACCGGGTGAAACACATCTGTTGAATTCATTACGCCGGGTTATCAGTAATGGACAGGCGCTAATAGAACGTGAAATTCAGTTATTCCTGCCTGCTGCTGGTGAAATAGTGGTGGATTGTTCAATCAAAATGCTGGATGTTGCTGAGCCCCATCTCTTGGTAGAGTTGGCGCAGCTGGATTATCAACAGCGCGTCAACCGTGATGAGAATCTTCATACCCAGCAACAGGTAGTTCGCGGGCTGGCGCATGAAATTAAAAATCCGCTTGGTGGGTTAAGAGGTGCTGCACAGTTATTGGAACGTCAGCTGGATTCGGATGATTTAAAAGAATATACCCAAATCATCATTAATGAAGCTGACCGGTTGCAAAACCTGATGACTCGAATGCTGGGGCCATATCAGCAATCCGAAAAACAATTTTTGAATATTCATGAGGTTTTACAGCGGGTTCGCCAGCTGGTTGATATTGAAGTCGATGAGCGGCTTCAGTTTATAGCTGACTATGATCCCAGTATCCCCGATTTACACGCTGATTTTGATCAGTTGATTCAGATTATTTTAAATATTGTGCGTAATGCAGTACAGGCAATGCATGGCATCGGCATTATTCGTCTGAAAACCCGAATTCAACGTAATCTGACCATTGAAAAACGGTTTTATAAGTTAGGCGTACTGATTGAAATCGAAGATAACGGGCCAGGCATTCCAAAACAATTACAGGACAGCTTGTTCTATCCCCTGGTAACTGGACGAGCCGATGGCACTGGGCTGGGGTTATATCTGGTACAAAACCTGGTGCAGCGAAATGCTGGCACAGTCAGTTGTATCAGTCATGCAGGCCAAACCATATTTTCAATTATTTTTCCCTTGGAGTTAAACCGTGAGCGCTAAAGCAATAGCATGGATTGTTGATGATGACCGATCGATTCGATGGGTATTACAAAAGGCATTGGAAGCCGTAGATATCACTGTCAAGGCCTTTGAGAGTGGTGATCTGGTTTTGGAGCAATTAAAACGAGGTACAGATACCCCGCCAGATGTGTTAGTAAGCGATATCCGTATGCCTGGACTGGATGGTTTGCAACTACTGGCAGAAATTCAGCGAAAGCAACCTGATCTGCCGGTCATTATTATGACGGCTTATTCTGATCTGGACAGTGCTGTATCCGTATACGAAGGGGGGGCCTTTGAATACCTGCCAAAACCTTTTGATGTTGATGAAGCGGTTGATTTAGTACAGCGAGCAATTACCCACCATCACCAACAGCACAATAATCCTGCTGGCGAAATAAATATTGGCAGTGAAATTATTGGTGAAGCACCCGCCATGCAGGAAGTGTTTCGCGCCATTGGACGGCTCGCACGTTCTAATATCACCGTGTTAATTAATGGTGAGTCGGGCACTGGTAAAGAGTTGGTCGCACATGCTTTACACAAACATAGTCCGCGTCGACAAAACCCGTTTATTGCCCTCAATATGGCCGCTATTCCCAGAGAACTGTTGGAGTCTGAATTATTTGGTCATGAAAAAGGCGCTTTTACTGGAGCACATGTGCAACGTAAGGGGCGTTTTGAGCAGGCGGATGGTGGCACCTTATTTCTGGATGAAATTGGTGATATGCCATTGGAACTGCAAACACGGCTTTTAAGAGTCTTATCAGACGGCGAATTCTTTCGTGTTGGTGGGCATAGTGCTGTAAAAGCAGATGTGAGAATTATCGCTGCTACGCATCAGAATCTGGAACAACAGGTTGAACGTGGCGATTTTCGTGAAGATTTGTTTCATCGTTTAAATGTTATTCGTATCCATATACCTTCCTTGCGTGAACGACGAGAAGACATTCCGGCACTGGTAGCCTACTTTCTCAACAAAGCGGCACGCGAACTGAATATGGGAGTGAAAAATGTCTCACCTGAAGTAGAACGTTATTTATCGCAGTTACCCTGGCCCGGCAACGTAAGACAATTGGAGAACACATCTCGCTGGCTTACTGTCATGTCTCCCGGGCAAGTTGTGCAAATGGATGATCTGCCTATGGAGCTGACAGCTGACGGTGGTGTGGAAACAGCTCGTAGCGGTGGTGACTGGCAACAAATGTTTCGCCAATGGGCTGCAAACAAGGCTTTGAGCGGCCAGGAAGGCGTGTTGGCCGATGTGGTACCGATGATAGAGCACCTGCTAATGGAGGTTGCTTTAGAGAAAACAGCGGGCAAACGTCAAGAAGCCGCAAAATTATTGGGTTGGGGCCGAAATACACTTACTCGCAAACTGAAAGAGAATTGATAATCAGGCTTGCTAGCATCTAGTGGTTTGTGTATAGTATGCGACTTAGTCAGGTGCGGGGTGGAGCAGCCTGGTAGCTCGTCGGGCTCATAACCCGAAGGTCGTTGGTTCAAATCCAGCCCCCGCTACCAATAATAATGTTAAGACAGGACCCCTGATTGGGGTTTTTGTTTTTGTGGAGTTAAAATTGGGCCGATGGCCCTTTTTTTTTATTTGTTGCCTATGGCCGTATCTGATCAGATTGAAAAATTAATTGAAGCACCGATTGAATCGCTGGGATACCAGCTTGTCGGTGTAGAATATATTCAGGGTGGACAAAATCCACTGCTCAGAATCTATATTGATGCAGATCAAGGCATTGGCATTGAGGACTGTGAACGAGTCAGTCATCAGGTCAGCGGCATCCTCGATGTAGAAGACCCCATCAAAAAAGCCTATTCACTGGAAATTTCCTCACCAGGATTTGATCGTCCTTTATTTAAGGAACGTGACTTCATCCGTTTTGCTGGCTCGTCCGCCAAAATCACCACTAAACTACCTGTGGAAGGTCGACGAAATTTTACCGGTGTACTGCAGGGCTTTGAGAATGGTGAAGTACTAATTGAAGTAGATGGTGAGGTGTACGCCTTACCATTGGCAAAGTTGGCCAAAGCGCGACTGGTTGCCTGAAAAAGCGTAATATTTGCTGTTAATGAAAAAACTTAGTTTTGGATCAATTGCTTGCATCGATCCACTGGGGGCGTGATGAATAATAAAGAAATTTTGCTGGTTGTTGATGCCATGTCTAATGAAAAAGGCGTGGGTAAAGAAGTTATATTTCAGGCGATCGAAGCGGCGTTGGCCATGGCCACCCGTAAACGTTATGAAATGGAAATAGATGCCCATGTTGCGATTGATCGCCAGACTGGCAACTATGAAACTTTCCGTCAGTGGTTAATTGTCGACGATAACGACGAAAACTTCGAATCTTCAGAGTTGCAAATCAAATTGTCTGATGCGCTGGCCAAACAGTCAGATGCCAAAGTAGGCGATTACATTCGTGAGCCAATGGATTCAGTTGAATTTGGTCGAATTGCTGCTCAAACCGCCAAACAGGTTATCGTTCAAAAAGTACGCGAAGCAGAACGTGCTCAAGTAGTTGATATGTATCGCGAGAAAGTCGGCCAGATGATTCATGGCACGGTTAAGCGTGTAGAACGTGGCAACGTGACTTTGGATCTCGGCGGAAATGCTGAAGCACTTCTGCCTCGTGAAGAAATGATTCCACGTGAAAATTTCCGTAGCGGTGACCGTATCCGTGGCTATTTAAAAGAAATTCGTTCTGAAGTACGCGGTCCACAACTGGTTGTCAGTCGTGTCGCGCCAGAATTACTGATTGAACTGTTCAGTCTTGAAGTCCCGGAAATCGGTGATGGAATGATTGAAATTAAAGGTGCAGCCCGTGACCCGGGCTTACGTGCCAAGATTGCCGTTTTAGCACATGAGCCACGAATTGATCCGGTGGGGGCCTGTGTCGGAATGCGTGGTTCCCGTGTTCAGGCTGTTACGAATGAATTGGCCGGTGAGCGTGTCGACATTATCCTGTGGGATGAGGAACCGGCTCGATTTGCCATTAACGCCATGGCACCGGCAGAAGTATTATCCATTGTCGTTGATGAAGACGCTCACAGCATGGATATTGCTGTTGAAGACGGTCAGCTGTCACAGGCAATCGGTCGCGGTGGTCAGAATGTTCGACTGGCCAGCCAGTTAACTGGTTGGGAGTTGAATGTTATGTCAGCTTCTGATGCTGACCAAAAGGCCGAAACCGAAATCAGGTCTTTGATTCAGACATTTATGGCAGATCTGGACGTTGATGAAGACGTTGCATTGATTCTGGCTCAGGAAGGTTTTTCTTCACTTGAAGAAGTTGCCTATGTGCCGGAACAGGAAATGCTTGATATTGAAGAATTTGATACTGATATAGTTAATGAATTACGTTCACGTGCCAGAGACGTATTACTGACACGCGCCATTGCCAGTGAAGAACAAATTGAAAGCGCATCTCCTGCAGAAACAATACAGGATTTGCCCGGTATGACCGCTGAATTAGCCGCTAAGTTAACCAGTCAGGGTGTTATCACTATTGATGACCTTGCAGATCAGTCCGTGGATGAATTGGTTGAGGCGGGTGGCATTGATGAAAAACAAGCTGCCGCATTCATCATGAAAGCACGTGAATCATGGTTTGCAGACGAACAAACAGAAACAGGGGAGTAACCAATGAGTGACATGAAGGTTAAGGACCTGGCCGACACTGTCGGTATCACACCTGAACGTTTAGTGGATCAGCTTAATGAGGCCGGTATTAAAGTCTCAAAGCCGGATGATCTGATTACGGAAGACCAAAAGCAAAGCCTTTTGCAGTTTTTACAGCAAAGACATGGCAAATCAGCCAGTGAAAACGATGCATCACCTAAAAAAATCACGCTGAAACGTAAATCGGTCAGTGAAATTAAATTAGGTGGTGGAACATCTCGTCAAGCCGGCAAAAGTGTCAGTGTTGAAGTTCGCAAAAAACGCACCTTTGTCAAACGGTCTGATGTCGAACCCAATACTACCAGTGCGCCTGCTGAAGAACCTGTAGTTGCATCTCAAGCACAGGCAAACGCCGAAGAAGTTGCCCGTCAAGAGCAGCTTCGACAGCAGGAAATAGCGCGTAAACAGCAAGAACAGACCAGCCTGCAGAAAGAAGAATCTGAACGTGAAGCTGCAGCAGTTGCCGCAGCAATCGAAGCTGAAAGACTGGCAGATGAAGAGGCACGTTTAGCTGCAGAAGAAGAGCAAAAGGCTCTTGCCGAAGAAGCGAAACTCAAAGAACTCAAAGAAGAAAAAAAATCTGACGCTGCAAAAAAACAACCGGCAAAACCGGAATTAACAGCTTCTCAATTAGCACATAAAAAGTTGGAAGAAGCCGATGCCAAGCGTCGTGCTGCCAACCTTGCCCGTATCGAAGCTGAAAAAGCGCTTGAAGCGCGGAAAAAAGCTCGTGAAGAAGAGGAAGCTTTAGAAAAGGCGAAAGAAGAAGCACGTCTAGCAGCGGCAGAAGCGCAAGCCAAAGAACAGAAACCGGATCGTAAAGAAGCCGATGCAAAACACGTTGCGAATAAAGATAAACCCGCACGTCGTGGTCGTTTCCAACGTGATGATGAATTTGAGCGTAAAGAACTTCATGTTAGCGAAGGCAAAGGTCGGCGCAAGAAGAAGAAAGGTGTCTCGCAAAAAACTGCGACTGTTGAAACCACAACAGAACATGGCTTTTCCCGTCCAACCGCTCCGGTTGTTCGAGAAGTCAGTGTTCCCGATACTATTTCAGTCTCTGACTTAGCTCAGCGTATGTCTGTTAAAGCGGCCGAAGTGATCAAAGCGTTGATGGGTATGGGCACAATGGCCACTATCAATCAGGTGCTTGATCAGGATACTGCCGTTATTCTGGTTGAAGAAATGGGCCATGTTGCCAAGCCGGTTCAGGAAAATGAAGTTGAGCAAGCCCTTGAAGCCTCTATTGAAGTGACGGGCGAAGCGGTTCCAAGAGCACCTGTTGTTACTGTAATGGGCCATGTTGACCACGGTAAAACTTCTTTACTGGATTATATCCGTCGTACCAAGGTTACATCAGGCGAAGCAGGTGGTATTACCCAGCATATCGGTGCCTATAAAGTAGAAACCAGCCGTGGTGAAGTGACCTTTTTGGATACACCGGGCCATGCTGCCTTTACCGAAATGCGGTCACGCGGTGCCAAGGTCACGGATATCGTGGTATTGGTGGTAGCAGCCGATGATGGTGTTATGCCGCAAACAATTGAGGCTGTTCAGCACGCTAAAGCTGCCGGTTCAACACTGATTGTTGCCGTAAACAAAATGGACAAACCGGATGCCACTCCAGATCGTGTTAAACAGGAATTAACGAATCATGAAGTCGTTCCTGAAGATTGGGGTGGTGATGTTCAGTTTGTTCCGGTTTCAGCTCTGACGGGGCTTGGTGTTGATGAGTTACTTGATGCCATTTCACTGCAAGCGGAAGTGATGGAATTGACTGCACCGGTTAAAGGTCCTGCTCACGGTACTGTTGTTGAATCGCGGCTCGATAAAGGTCGCGGTACTGTGGTAACAGTTCTGGTCCAACGTGGCACGTTGAGAAAAGGTGACATTGTTGTTGTTGGTCAGGAATTTGGTCGTGTTCGTGCCTTGTTCAATGAAAATGGTCAGGCAATGGATGAAGCCGGTCCTTCAACACCCGTTGAATTACTGGGGCTGTCAGGTACGCCAGCATCAGGTGATGAATTGCAGGTAGCTCCGGACGATCGCACGGCAAGAGAAATTGCCAGCTTCCGTCAGACCAAGGCACGTGAAATGAAAATGGCTCAGCAGCAGGCAGCCAAGTTGGATGATATGTTCAACAAAATGGAAGCCGGCGATCTGAAAACCCTGAATGTGGTCATCAAAGGTGACGTTCATGGTTCAGTTGAAGCTGTTAGCCAGGGTCTGCAGAAACTATCAACCGATATGGTTCAGGTCCGGGTTGTGGGTTCAGGTGTTGGTGGTATTAATGAAACCGACGCACAACTTGCCGCTGCTTCCGATGCGATTTTGATCGGCTTTAATGTTCGTGCAGATAACACGGCACGTAAAGTGATTGCCGAAAAAGGTCTGGACGTTCAGTACTTCAGTATCATTTATGATTTGCTGGATGTAGTAACCAAAGCTATGACCGGGATGCTTGAACCCGTCTATAAAGACGAAATCATTGGTCTGGCTCGTGTTGATGATGTATTCAGCTCACCAAAATTCGGTGATATTGCCGGTTGTCTGGTGCTGGAAGGCAGTGTTAAACGTAACAATCCAATTCGTGTTCTGCGTGATAACGTTGTTATCTATGAAGGTGAACTGGAATCGTTGCGTCGTTTCAAAGATGATGTCAACGAAGTTAATGCCGGTACCGAATGTGGTATTGGTGTGAAAAACTACAAAGACGTTAAACCAGGCGATCAAATTGAAGTATTTGAACGTGTATTGATGAAACCGAGTCTTTAATGGCAAGAGAATTTAGTCGCACAAATCGAATCAGCGAGGTCATGATGCGTGAATTGGCTTTGCTGATTCAACATGATCTGGCCGATCCGCGTGTCAGTATGGTCACGGTGTCACATGTTGATGTGACATCTGATCTGAAATATGCGCGTATTTATGTCACTCGGCTGAGTGGGTTTGATTCAGAAGAAGCAGCTAAAGAATGTCTGGCAGGTTTGAATAATGCCGCTGGCTTTTTACGTCGGGCGCTGGCTAAGCGCGTGAAATTACGCATCATGCCTGAACTGCAGTTTCGTTATGACACGACATTGGAACATGGCTTTTATATGGATGAGTTGATCTCCAAAGCCAACGCCGATATCAAAGACGCACAGGATCCTGATCCAGAAACTGATAAAGATTGAGTTTCGCCAATGGCAAAACGCAATAAAAAAGGTCGCGATATTACCGGTATTGTGATTATCGACAAGCCTACCGGATTGACCTCAAATCATGTTTTGCAACGCGTTAAACGATTATTTAATGCAAACAAGGCAGGACATACCGGCAGTCTCGACCCATTAGCAACCGGGGTATTACCTGTCTGCCTGGGCGAAGCGACCAAACTTTCCACCTATTTACTGGATGCTGACAAACAGTACCAGGTCCGCTGTCAGTTGGGTATTCTGACCGATAGCGGTGATAGCGATGGCGAGGTGATTGCACAACAAGCCATTCCCGAATATTCGCCCGAACAGCTGCAACAGGTTTTGCTGGATTTTGTCGGTGAGCAACAGCAAATCCCTCCAATGTTTTCTGCGTTAAAACATCAGGGCCAGCCATTATATAAGCTGGCACGTCAGGGCATTGAAATTGAACGTAAATCTCGCCTTATTACCATTTATAGTATTGAATTACTGGCCTGCGATGCCGAGAGTTTTACCTTGCAGGTTGCCTGTAGTAAGGGAACCTATATTCGGACACTGGTGCAGGATATTGCTGCCGCTTTAGGCAGTTGTGGACACGTTTCAATGCTGAGACGCACTGATGCAGCAGGCTATGATTTAACCCAGGCATTAAGTCTGGAAAAATTGGGTGAGTTGGTGGAGCAGCAGGGAGTTGCAGGACTTGATAGTCAGTTACTACCCGCCCATGAAGCTTTGCCGGACTGGCCCCATATCAAATTGGATGCGGCAATGTCTGATGATATGCGATACGGCCGGGCAGTTAAAACTGATGTTGAGGGACAAAGCGCAAAAGTCCGATTATTTGATTATCAGGATCAATTTATCGGTCTGGGTGAATTGGCCCTGGATGGTACAGTTTCAGCAAAACGTTTGTTTGTTACCGGCGATACGGTTTAACTCGCTTGTGAATAGCGGATAAAACCGGTAAAATTCGCCACTCTTAAAAGGTTGGGTAATTCGGTTTAACTTGCTGGATTATTTCAGAATTTAACTCATAGCCAAAGGCTATAAAAAGTTGGAGTTTTTATGTCAATTACAGCAGAACAAAAGCAAGAAATCATTAAAAAATACGGTCGTACTGAAGGTGATACCGGCTCAGCTGAAGTTCAGGTAGCGTTGCTGACAGCACGTATTACCAATCTTTCAGACCATTTTAAAACTAACATCCATGATCATCATTCACGTCAAGGTCTGTTAAAAATGGTTAGTGGTCGTCGTAAAATGCTCGACTACCTGAAAAAAACGGATATTAACCGTTACCGTGATTTAATTGCTGACTTAGGTCTGCGTCGCTAAATTACCCGACGTGGTCTGTAAAACATCTCATCGAGCCTTCGCCAATACCATTGGCATTAGGCTGGTGCGTTGACTGATATGCCCCTGAAATCCCCCGCGGTTTCAGGGGCATATTCATTTATGCGTTTATCGTTTTTTAAATCAGTTATGAAAAGGTTCATGGCTGATGTAGTCAAGAGAAGGAAATACTAGTGAATTCAGTAAAAAAGACAGTTCAGTTCGGTGAGCACATTCTCAGCCTGGAAACCGGAAAAATCGCTCGTCAGGCCGGTGGCTCCATTATTGCCAGTCTGGGTGAGACATCAGTGCTTGTAACTGTAGTCGGAAAGAAAAATGTAAATCCTGGCCAGGATTTCTTTCCGTTAACCGTAAACTATCAAGAACGTACCTATGCTGCAGGTAAAATACCTGGTGGTTTCTTCAAACGTGAAGGCCGTCCTTCCGAAAAAGAAACACTGACCTCCCGTCTGATCGATCGTCCACTGCGTCCATTGTTTCCTAAAGGTTTCATTAACGAAGTACAGGTTATCGCCACCGTGATGGCATTGGATCCTGAAATCGATCCTGATATCCCGGCAATGATCGGTGCTTCTGCTGCATTGGCAATTTCCGGTATTCCGTTTAACGGCCCATTAGGTGCTGCACGGGTGGGCTATGTTGATGGTAACTACATCCTCAATCCATCCAAAAAACAATTGGCGACCAGTTCGCTGGACTTGGTTGTTGCCGGTACTGAAAGTGCTGTATTGATGGTTGAATCCGAAGCATCTGAATTACCCGAAGAGGTTATGCTGGGTTCTGTCATGTATGGTCATCAGCAAATTCAGACAGCGATTAAACTGATCGATGAATTAAAAGCAGAAACCGCTAAAACAGCCTGGGAATGGACTGCTCCGGAAAAAGATGATCGTTTGTATAACGCTGTTAAAGATCAAGCATTTGAAGGTATTAAAAATGCCTATGCCATCAGTGACAAAATGCAGCGCCAGGATCAACTGGCTGAAATTCGCCAGGCAGCAATTGCTGAATTAGTCAGTGAAGATGGCGAATGGTCTGAAGATGATGTAAAAGGCGTGTTTGGCAAACTGGAAAAAGAACTGGTTCGTGGCCGTATTATTGCCGGTGAACCACGTATAGATGGTCGTGATACCAAAACGGTACGTCCAGTATTCGTTGAAACTACTGTATTACCACGTGTGCATGGTTCTGCATTGTTCACCCGTGGTGAAACTCAGGCAATTGTGGTGGCAACTTTGGGTGCTGAACGTGATGCACAGATGATTGATGCCGTTGAAGGTGAATACCGTGACCGCTTCATGCTGCATTACAACTTTCCGCCATTCTGTGTCGGTGAAACCGGGTTTGTAGGTTCACCAAAACGTCGTGAAATCGGCCATGGTAAATTGGCTAAACGCGGTATTCAGGCAGTTATGCCATCAGCTGAAGAATTCCCGTATGTGGTTCGTGTGGTTTCTGAAATCACTGAATCCAATGGTTCAAGTTCAATGGCTTCTGTGTGCGGTACCTCATTGGCGTTAATGGATGCTGGTGTACCAATTAAAGCCCCTGTTGCCGGTATTGCTATGGGTTTGATTAAAGAGTCTGATGGTTATGCCGTTTTGACCGATATCCTGGGCGATGAAGATCACCTGGGCGATATGGACTTTAAAGTCGCCGGTACTGAAAAAGGCGTGACTGCGCTACAAATGGATATCAAGATCGAAGGTATCAACGAAGAAATCATGCGTACTGCACTGGCGCAAGCCCGTGATGGTCGTTTGCATATTCTGGAAAAAATGAATGCAGTGATTTCAACGCACCGTCAGGAAATGTCTGAATTTGCTCCACGTATTATCACGGTGAAAATTCATGCTGATAAAATCCGTGATGTAATCGGAAAAGGTGGTGCGACCATTCGTGCAATCACCGAAGAAACCGGTGCGACCATTGATATCCAGGATGATGGTACCGTGATGATTTTCTCTTCAGATTTCAATGCTGGTCAGGATGCTCTGCACCGCATTGAGCAAATCACTGCAGAAGTTGAAGTCGGCAAGGTCTATCAGGGCCGTGTTGCCAAGCTGATGGACTTCGGTGCGTTTGTTACCATTCTGCCGGGCAAAGATGGTCTGGTACATATTTCACAAATCTCGGATGAGCGTGTGGAAAATGTCAGCGATAAACTGTCAGAAGGTGACATGATTGACGTTAAGGTTTTGGAAGTTGATCGCCAGGGCCGTATTCGTCTGAGCATGAAAGCTGTTAACGAAGTTACTGCAGACTAACGCAGTCAGTTACGTTAGACTTAAAAGCCCCGCACTGCGGGGCTTTTTTTTGGATTGAATAATGCGATACAAGTTCATTAAAACCCTTTTGGTTATGTTGCTGCTAATATCCATGGGGGCAAGCGCGGAGACACTCAGGGTCGCAGCCGCGGCGAATCTACGTTTTGTGTTGCCCGAATTGATAAGTGAATACGAACAATCTTCTCAACATAAGATTAATGTAACTTACGGCGCATCAGGAAATCTGGCTACACAGATAATTCATGGTGCACCTTATGATGTGTTTTTTTCAGCAAATCCGTTGTTTATTGATATTTTAATGCAACGAAAAAAACATCGTGGGCAGCGTATTAACTATGCACACAGTGAAATAGTGTTATTTGCTAATAAGCACTCTTCAATAAAGCTTGATAACCGGCTGCAAGGTCTAAAACAAGCTATTGAGCATAATCAGCTGGAAAAATTTGCTATTGCCAATCCGAAACATGCGCCATATGGCAAACTCGCACAGAATTTGTTGATGGAAGCGGATATTTGGCAGACCATTCAACCGCAGCTGTTATTGGCAGAAAGTGCTTCACAGACACTGCAGTTTGCTCTGACAAGTAATGTCGATGCTGCCATATTGCCTTATCCGTATATGACACTTGAAAAAATTAAACAGCAGGGACGTTACATTAAATTGCCTGGTGAGTTATCCCAACAGCTGATTATCACCAAAGATGCGTCATTACTTGCTGAACCGTTTATTAAGTTTATTACCAGCAAAACGGCCAGCAAAATCTTTATCAAACATGGTTATCTTCCCATTGCAGGGAATCCCTGAACGATGGATTGGCAGGCCCTTGAAGTATCACTGAAGCTGGCACTAGCGACCAGTTTGAGTCTGTTGCCAATAGGATTGATATTGGCTTACAGTCTCGCCAGAGGCAGGTTTCGTGGGAAATATCTGGCCGAAGCATTAATAACGTTACCGTTAGTCCTGCCACCGACGGTATTGGGATATTTCCTGTTAGTGGGAATGGATAGTAACAGTGCGGCAGGAAAACTTTTCTATAACATTACCGGAGACAACCTGGCCTTTTCGTTTAGCGGATTGTGGTTTGCTTCGATAATTTACAGTTTACCGTTTGCTGTACAGCCAATGCTAAGGGCATTGGAGAATATTGCTCCTGAATTACGTGAAGCGGCATGGTGCAGTGGGTTATCTCGCTGGAAAACCTTTATCAAAATTGAATTACCGTTAGCCTGGCCTGGAATTTTAACTGGCTTAATCCTGAGCTTTTGTCATACGCTGGGCGAGTTCGGGGTGGTGTTGATGATCGGCGGCAATATTGCCGGTGAGACCCGAACACTGTCGATTGCTATTTATGACAGTGTGTTGGCATTTGATCAGCAGCAGGCCATGCAGATGTCGTTAATCTTACTGGCAATTGCTGTCATAACGGTCACGGCAATTTACCGATTTAATCATCGATTACTGCGGGTCTAGGATGCTTGACGTTACCATTAAGCAGCAACAGCCAATTCCACTGGAAGTGCAGCTACAATGTGCCGCGGGAGAAATGTTGGCGTTAGTAGGACCTTCCGGATCGGGCAAGACCACGGTGCTACGTTGTATAGCAGGTTTACATAAGCCTCACCAAGGACTTATCCGCTCTCAAACAACCTGGTTTGATAGCAACCATGAACTAAATTACTCTCCACAACAGCGACGCGTGGCTATGGTGTTTCAAAATTATGCGTTATTTCCGCATTTGACCGTTATGCAGAATATTCTGCTGGCCATGCAAAAGCCTCAGGAACATGCCGTAAAAGCATTGCTGGAACAGGTGCATTTAAGTGGTTTGGAATCTCGTTATCCATCACAGTTATCTGGCGGCCAGCAACAGCGGGTGGCATTAGCCAGAGCTTTGGCTCGCGATCCGGAAGTTTTATTACTGGATGAGCCATTTTCGGCGGTTGATAAAGTTACCCGCCGCAAACTTTATCTGGAGTTACATGCTTTACGCCGACAATTATCGATGCCGATTATTCTGGTGACACATGATCTGGATGAAGCGGCAATGCTGGCCGATCAGATGTGTGTTATTCATCAGGGGAAAACCCTGCAGCAGGGTACGGTAGAAGATGTATTGAATCGGCCACAAAGCCTGAATGTCGCCAGATTGACCGATGCCCGTAATGTGTTTGAAGGGCAAATAGTGCAGGTTGAAGGTCAGAAAAAACTGCAATGGTGTGAGCAGCTGTTGGAGATAGTCGATACCGATTTCGCTGTGGGTAGCAATGTTTACTGGATTATTGCACCGAGTAAAATTCTGTTGCATCAACGTCGTCGTCCTTCTCGGGGAGAGCAGGAGAATCCGGTTCAGGCGATAATTGACGATATGATTACCTTGCGCGGCATTACTACCGTATTAATGAAAGTTACCGGACACAACCCGCTGTTGATACAGATGGATATTCCAGAGCATGTGGTTGAACGCAATCAATTGCAACGAGGTGAACATATAGGACTGTCATTGCTGCAGAGTGCTATCCATTTGATAGAACAGTAAAAAAATCACGCTGGACCGAAGATTTCTTTGCAAAGCTTAATGATAACTATTATCATTAATGCTGTTTTAATCAAAGGAACTTATCGATGTTGGTAACTGCTATGACGTCTGTCCGGGGTCTGCTGCGTGATAAATGAGGTTGAAACACCTTCTTTCCTGAAGCTACTTCAGCAATTACTGGAAATTGGTGGCCCCGTTGTGTGGATTTTATTGGGGTTTTCGGTCATCGCGGTCAGCATTGTGTTAATCAAAATCTGGCAAATAATGTTGTTATCGCCAGAATCTACGACAACGGCCAAAAAGGCCATTTTGCTGTGGAAACAAAATGAACCGGAACAGGCACTTTCACTGCTGAAAATCTCCAAGCCACTGGATGAACTACTGGCACTGAGTATGGAAGGACTCAGACAGGCCGAAATTCCTAAGGAGCTGCTTAAAGAAGAGTTACAGCGTGTTGCCAGTTTACGCATCAATCAACTGCGCAGCTATCTGCGACCGCTGGAAGTGATTGCCAGCTTGAGTCCATTGTTAGGTTTGTTCGGAACTGTGCTCGGGATGATCATGGCCTTTCAGCAGATGGAACTGGCAGGCAGTCAGGTTGATCCTTCGGTACTTTCCGGTGGTATCTGGCAGGCGTTATTGACCACTGCGGTGGGGCTTGGAGTGGCGATCCCCGCTGTTGTTGCCCACAACTGGCTGGAACGTAAAACAGAGCGGGTTGCCGTTTTGATTAATGATGGTGTCACTCAGGTTTTTACCCATGCACCATTGATAAACACCTCAACAACAAAACCAGCTAACCACTATAAAAATGTTGCTTGAACAACCACTGGCTGCAAAACGTCGAGTAATCAGCCTGACACCGTTGATTGATGTGGTATTCATCCTGTTACTGTTTTATATGTTGTCTTCAGGATTTACCCATTGGCGGCAGCTGGATATTACAGCGCCCAGCGAATCCTACGATACTGATAAAATACGTACTCAGCACTATCTGCTGTTAACGGCAGCTGGTGAGTATGTTTATGATAATCGACATTATCCTGTATCAGTGCTCACACCGATAAAACAGCAACTTGCTGAAGATCCGTCCGGAATTTTTGTGGTGTCAGTTGCTAAAGCTGTGACCACGCAGCAAATGATTGATTTCATCGATCAGTTAAAAATCATCGGCATCGATAAAGTCAGTCTGGCCGGGTTAGCGATATGACCCTTATCCCCATCCGCAGAGCCCCGGGCAATCAGCTTGATGACAATATGATCCCATTGATTAATATTGTGTTTCTGATGTTGATTTTTTTTATGATCGCGGGTCAATTAAGCAGCAGTGAACTGATTAAAATCCAACCCCCAACATCTCAGCAGCAATCTGCCCTGCAAGAACACGATGCCATTTTATTCTTGTCAGCTAAAGGAAGGTTGGTGATGAATGATGCTTTTTTGGAAGCCAGTGCATTAACCGAGATCCTGAAGCAGAAAATTGCCGAAACTAACGATATCCACTCTTTTAAATTACTGGTGAAAGCTGATGCAGCTGTGCCCGCCAGTGAGTTAACAGATTTACTTAAACAAGTGCGAGCCGCCGGAGTATTAAAAGTTTCTTTGGCCACCCAAACTCAGGCCAGCCGAAATGATTAAATTTCGTTACTGGTTTCTGGCTATTTTAAGTGCAATGTCGATTCATGTGTTTGCTTTTGGCGTGTATACAATTAAATACCCTCACCAGCTGCAAACTGTTCCACCGATTGATGAAGCCGGTATTGAAATTGATATCAGCATGCTTGATGCCACCACCCTGGAAAAACAGCAGGCCACCGCGGTAGCAGAAAAAAAGACAGCTATTGAGGATGAATCCACCATTAGTCAGGTTCAGGAGCCTGATATTGCTCCTGTGACAATGGAGTATAAAACCAAAAGAACAGAAGTGATAAAACCATTACAGCAAACCGAAATAAAAAAGTCAGTCAATACTGCGCCACCGGAGGATAAGCTTGAACTTAAACATAATACGTCAGAAATCCTTGCGGCTACGTCTGATCCGGCCCATATAAATACCGCAAATTCTGAAAAACAGCTGGAGAAAACGCAAATTGCCGATCAGGGGGAAGCTGCCGAGAGCAGTTCAATATCGAGTCAGGCTGACGCAGCGTTGCAACAAGCCGCACAACAGACCTATTTCAATTTGCTGGCCAGAACGCTGGCAGAACAAAAACGTTATCCTGGTATTTCCAGACGCCGTGGTGAACAGGGTATTGTGCAATTATTCTTTATTGTCACCCGCAATGGCCACATTAGAGAATCACGTATTGAAGCCAGTTCGGGATATCATCGTCTGGATCAGGCGGTGCTGGAAATGTTGGAAAAAGCCCAGCCGTTACCGGCATTTCCAGATGCGATGTCACAGCAGCAATTGGAAGTGAAAGTGCCAATCGCATTTGAATTAAGCAGTTGACGCGAATCCAACCCAGATAACATCATAGTGTTTAGTTCGACCACAGGAAGATAACAGATGAATAACCTGGATTGGCATCAAATACATGCTGCTGTTTGGCGTGCGCACAGCCAAAAACTTAAAGCCATTACCCGTTTGGATCCTATTCAACTGGATCAGCTCATCGGCATTGAGCAGCAAAAGCAGCAACTGGTGGAAAATACCCGGCGATTTGTTGAGGGAGAAACCAGTAATCATGCTCTGTTATGGGGGGCACGGGGGACAGGTAAATCATCACTGATTAAAGCGGTGTTAAACCAGTTTGCCGATCAGGGATTACGTATTCTGCAAATTGATAAAGCTGAACTTAACTGGTTACCGGAAATTCTGGATGATTTGGAAGACAGACCTTTTCGTTTTGTGATCTTCTGTGATGATTTGTCATTCGAACAGGGTGATGAAGGTTTCAAACCGCTTAAAAGTCTGCTGGAAGGTGGCTTGGAATTACCGCCGGAACATGTCCGAATTTATGCCACGTCGAATCGTCGACATCTGATGCCAGAGCAGCAATCTGAAAATCAGGCGAGTCGGGTGGTTGATGGTGAGGTTCACTACACTGACAGCCTTGAAGACAAACTGGCCTTATCAGACCGCTTTGGTCTGTGGCTGTCGTTTTATCCACCTAGTTGGGATACCTACCTGGAAATGGTTGACAGCCTGTTTGTGAATATCGCTGTTGATCGGGATTTATTGCATGAACAGGCCAAACAATTTGCCATGCGTCGGGCCAGCCATAGTGGACGCACGGCAATACAGTTTTATCGTCAGTTTGTCAGTAAAAGCTAATTGGTATCCGGTGGTGTGATATCAAGTATCACGTTGTGGCCATTTTCATTGGCAATATTCTGATAAGACCAGCCGAGTTTTTCGGTTAATTGAGCAGTGAGTTGCAGGCCGAGACCAAAGCCCAGTTCAGTCGGTGCAACATCAATATCAGCATTAAACTGTCGATTTACAATACTGATCTGGGAGCCCTGTTGGCTGATAATGACCTGACCTTCCCAGGTATGCTGGAATGCATTGCGTATCAGATTCCCTAAGACAATTCGTGCTGCCACAGCACTGATTGAACATTGATAGGGGTGGGTTTCCACAATAAGTTCAACGGTTTTATCGCGCAACAGATAACGCATTTCTGCGGTGATTTCCAACAACAGTTTATCAATCTCTACTACTGATTCAGGTAGTTTTTCGTGGTCTTCGCGGCTTAACCAGAGCAAAGTTTCGGTGAGATGCTGCATGGTAATACTGGCACGATCAATCCGATCGGCAATATCTCTTTGCATCGGGTTCAAACTGGAAGCGGTCTGTTGTAATACTTTGTACTGCAACTCGATATTATTACGAATAACGCTGATAGGTGTACGCAGTTCATGGCTGGTATAACGCAGGAAGCGGTGCTCACGATCCAGGCTACGCTGAACTGATGACAGACTGTTCTGGATTAATCTGGCCATTTGATTGAGTTCCGGATACAGAAAGTCCGGTGGCAGCTGGGACAGATTTTCCGGGGTTAATGATTGTGTCCAGTTATTCAGTCGGGCTACCGGTGTCGATATACTCCGCATCAACAGCCAGGTGATCAGCATTAACGTCAAGGCAATTAATGCGCTGACGCCTAATAATAAACGCATGCTATCGGCCATATTACGGCCGACCAAACTGGATACATTCTCCCGGGATAAGGTTCTGCTGATATAAACTGACTGATTTTCCAAATCGACTTTGAGGGCAAAATAGACTTTGTCCGGGCGTTCTAACCAGTGAGAATCATCTCGTTTGATTAATTCGCCACTGCGCTGTGGCGGATTTGTAAACACCTGTCGAATGTCAGCAGATTGTGACTCCCATCTTCTGGATAACTGACTACCGCGAAAATTAACCAGTTCATCTTCCGCCAGAGATTTGTTGCTGGCAAGATAGGTCAGTGCAGCGTTTTCCATTCCGCCGGTCACAATATTGTCCATGCCACGAATAAAAAAATGGGCACTTAATAATGAATAACCGAGCACAATGGTGCCGCCAAATAATAAAAAACTTACTGTTATTAGGCGTTTAAGACTTATTTTAGCTTTCATTATCAGCTCTGATGGCAATGCCAATCCCCGGGATAGTCTGAAGCAATGCTGTATCAAAGCCTCCATCAATCGTTTTACGTAAATGATGCAGATGCACTTTCAGACTATCACTGTCCGGTATTTCCTCCCCCCATATTGCTATCTCAAGTCGTTGCCGGCTGACCACATTGGGTGATTCCCGTAGCAGCAACTCCAGTATTCGCCAGCCAATAGGGGAGAGATGCAGATTGATATCGGCTCTACTGAGTTGGCGTTGCTGTAAATTCATCTGCAGATCGCCACAACGCAATAATTGTGTCTGGCCACTGCGTCTGCGTGATAACGCTTGAATACGCATTACCAGTTCTTTTAATTCAAAGGGTTTGACCAGATAATCGTCGGTACCGGCAGCAAAACCTGCCTGTTTATCGATAAGCTGATCGCGGGCTGTGAGCATTAAAACGGGGATATCAGAACCTGCACTACGCAGACGCTCACACACTGTCAAACCATCAATACGCGGCAGATTCAGATCCAGCAGCAACACATCATAATAATTCTGTTGTAATAAATTCAGTCCAGCAGCGCCATTACTGGCATGATCGCAGCTGATGGCTTCCAGTTGCAGATAATCCATCACGGTTTGCGCCAGATCGAGATCATCTTCAATAAGTAATACACTAATCATGATGCCGGTCCTTGTTCCGTTGCGGGTAACACCACTTTGCTACCACGATGAAAATATTGCGCCACATCATGCTGAATCATCAATAATAACGGGATTAGTATCAAGGTAATTACGGTGGCGAACATAATGCCATAGGCCAATGAGACCGCAGCAGGAATAAGGAACTGTGCCTGCCTGGACGTTTCGCCTAATAATGGCATCAGACCGGCAAAGGTGGTGAAAGAGGTCAATAATACCGCTCTCAAACGATCTCTGGCTGATAACATAATTGCCTGACGTATATCGGTATATTCCTGTTTTAAATCGTTAAATCTGGAGACCAATAACAAACTGTCATTCACCACTACACCGCTCAGAGCGATAATACCGTTGAGCGATAAAATTCCTAACGACAGATCATTCATCCAGTGCCCGAGTAATGCACCGACAATACCAAACGGTATTGCCGTCATGATTAAAAGTGGTTGAATATAGGATTTCAACGGTATGGCCAGCAGCATATAAATGCCCAGCATGGCCAATAAAAACAGGTTTAACATTGAGGTTTGTGTTTCTTCCTGCTCTGCGGCTTCACCGGCAAAATAGATGGTCAGTCCCGGATATTTGGCTTCCAGCTGTGGCACCACATCGCGCTTTAACTGGGCAACAAATTCGGTGACGGATAATAAATCCTTATCAACATCTGCTGATAGATAAATGGCCCGCTTGGCATCAATCCGAGTAATACTGTCACGGGTAAAGCCATAACTGACATCGGCCACACTGGATAGTGGAATAACCGTGCCATCCTCAAGTCGAACTCTGGACTTCAATACATCAGCGGGGTTTTGTCGGTCTGCTTCCGGGTAACGAACTTTGACTTCAATTTCATCACTGTTGCGCTGGTAACGTTGCACTACCTGTCCGCTAAAGCCTTGCAGGATCTGTCTGGCAAGTTCATCAGTACTGAGACCCAAAGCCCGGCCCTGTTGATTGAGCTTAAGTTGTAATTGAGGCTGACCGGGTTGCAGATTATCTTCCAAACCGATAATGCCTGGCATCGGTTCCAGTAATTTATACAATTCTGCGCCTGCCAGCGTCAGTACATCATCATCGTTGGAACGTAACTCTACCCGCAAGGCATCATCTGCCTGGCGACCACTCTGGATCCGTAAACTGCGTACAGCCTCCGGCATACCAACCCGTTTTTCCCATTCTCTACGAAACTCAACCAAATCATATGGTGAATTTTCGGCCAACTCTACCGTGACGCCACCACTGTGATCAGACTGAGATAGCAGTTGCAGATTGGCTATACCGGTTGTATCAGCATCTCTATCAGTTTGCAGAGCCCTATCGGTTTCATAGGCGGTACGTTCCATCATCAGCAGGGTTTCATGGGTGCGGCCAAAGCTGACATCTTTATGCATGGCAATATTGGCTCGCACGGTATCGCCCGGAATGGATGGAAAAAAGCTCATTCGGATGCTGCCATTAAACGGCATCGAAAACACGATGATAAATATCATCATGAAAACCATTATGACGCCATAGCGAAACCGCAAACCAAACTCAATAGCCGGTTGATAGATTTTTTCAGCAAACCACTGTAGACCGCCATCAGCCCATTGCTGAACTTTTCGCCATCCAGTGGCCAGTATGTTTTGTGAAGGTTTTTTATGAGTGTTTAAATGCGCCAGATGCGCGGGCAGAATTAATTTCGACTCAACCAACGACATCAGCAGGGCAATGGCAACCACGGCTGCAAACTGCGAATAGAGTTCGCCGAGCCGACCTTCAATTTGTGATAAAGCAAAAAAAGCCACCACCGTGGTAAAGACGCCAAACATTGTGGGTACGGCAACTCTCATCGTACCTTTAATGGTATTACGTAACGTGTCACCCTCCCGGGATCGAACGCTATAGATACTTTCTCCGACCACAACCGCATCATCGACAATGATGCCAAGCGCCATCAGAAAGCCAAAAGTGGTAAACGAGTTGAGCGATAAACCGGCATAGGAATCGCCCATAAAGAATAACGTGCCGAGAAAGACAAATGGCAGACCCATTGCTACCCAGAAAGCGACGGTCAGGTTTAAAAATACTGCAAGCAAGACAAACACCAGCACAATGCCGGTCAGCGCATTTTTAATTAATAAACTCAGGCGAGCCATAATGCTGGTACTTCTGTCATACCAGGTGGCCAGTTCAACCTGAGCCGGCAGTTTATTACTATTTTGCCAGACTTCCACCACATCATAGGCGTCGGCTACAGAGTCGGCGATATCATCCAGTCCGGTGGTTACTACCTGAACTCCGATACTTTCTTTAGCCTGAAATCTCGACAGTATCGAGGTATCGTCATCAAAGCTATCAAGAATATCGGCTACATCACCGAGCAGGATTTGCTGTCCGTTATCACCGGTCAGTAACGGGATATTGGCAAAATCCTCTTTTAAATACGCCTGTTCGGAAGCATTTAGCTGCAGATAAATATTTTCATTGCGTAATACCGCTGTCAGTGGTGTGGACGAATTGGTGTTAATCGCATTTTCAACATCCGTTAATGACAGGCCATAGGATTGCAAACGGCCATCATCAATTTCGATCATCATCATTGGATCCAGCCAACCGGAAATGGTCACCCGGTTGATGGTGGATTTGGTGAGCAGATCAGCTTTAAGAGACTCAGCAAGTTGCTGCAGGGTATGGCGGTCAGTATCACCGTAGAGCTGCAGCCAGATAGCATGTTCTTCTCGTTCAGCTTTACTGATAACAGGATTTTTCGCTTCTGTCGGAAAGGTTGATATGGCATCCACCTGCGCTTTTACATCACGCATCAGGATGTCGAGATCATAACCATTCTGCATTTCAACCGTGACAGTGACCCCACTGCGAGTTGATTCACTGGTAATGGTTTTAATCCCGATGATGCCTTCCAGCTGCTCTTCAATTTTGATTGCCAGACCTTCCTCGGACAGTTTCGCCGAACCACTGTCGTAGGAAATTGAAATAGTCAGGCTGTCCGGTTCGCTGCTGGGAAAAGCCTCCTTACGCAGATCACCCACCGACATTAAGCCGAGGATAATCACCACCAACATTAATAAGTTGGCGGCCACCGGATTGGTGGCAAACCAGCCGATAATACCGCTACGGCCGATGAGCTTACTCATGATTTTCTATCTCAATCGGTGCCACGGCCATGCCTTCTACATAACTGCTGATAGGCTGTAACAATATCTGTTGCGGAAAATTGGCCAGTGATTCCGGTGGGCGTATATAAATGTAGTTTTCATCACTGAAAACAGGAGAGGTGGGGAATTTTGCCAGAATATTATCGGCCGTTACGTACCATATCTCGCCACGTTGGCTAAGGCTGGTAGTTGGGACCTGCCATAGATTATCCATCTGACGCCCTGCCAGACTGACTTCAACAAACACACCCGGATAAATGGCAGGCTGCTGATCCAGCGGTTTATCTACCCCGACAATCAACGAACGTTGTCGAGTGGTACCATCCAGATGTTGTTCAATCCGCAGGACTTTTCCCTGCCAGGTGGCAGAACCTTCAACCGCCTGTAGAGTTACCGGCCAATCACCTGTGGTTAACGTATCGGCGTCCGGCAGGCTCTGCCATTCACGATCCGACAGTGAGACTTTTACTTCAACCCAGTCTGTGCTGTACAGAGATGCTACCTGGTTTCCGGTTTGCAGATAACTGCCGGGTGAGACATCGCGGCTGATCACTAATGCATCAAACGGGGCTTTGATCAGGCTTTGCTGTAAGTCATTTTCAGCACTGGTTAATAATGCTTCGGCGTTAACAACACTTGCTTCTGCACTGGCTAATTGAGGAACACGCAATACCAGTTCCGAATCAGGATCTCCTTTCAAACCGGAAGCCAGCCACTCTGCCTGTGCTTGCAAGCCTTGGCGTTCTTCCTGCAGATAAGCGAGCCTTGCTTCTGCCAGTTGTTGTTTGGCTGCAGCCACTGCTGCACGGTAATCACTGTTTTCCAGACGCAGCATCTGTTCACCTTTTTTCAGGCGGTAGCCAGTTTCAAACTGTGGCGATATCTGTTCGACTTGTCCGGCAACCTGGGTGGTCAGATTTATTGTGTAATGGGGGGCTGTGGCACCAAAGGCACTGATACGTGATTGATGTGTTGCCGGTTCGACCGTTTTCACCGAGACTTCAGGGCGTATTTCTGGGACTTCCCGGACAGGTAACGAACGATTGGCAAAACGATCTATCTGATACTGACTCAGAAAATAAACCCCAACTAATACAACCAGCGCACCCAGAAACACCAGCCATTGAACAAATTTTGTCATGCTTTAGCCTCCAGCCCCAAAGCAAGTCCTAGGGAGATACGATTTAATAAACGTTGGTAGATCAGATCATCAAGTTGTGCCTGCAAGTCATAGGTTTGCTGCTGCACGGTTAACAGATCCAGAATGGCAAATAAGCCACTACGATAATTAGCCTGATACTGGAGCAGATTATTTTCGGCACTGGCCAAAGCGGTTTCTATATGTTGCTGGCGTTTAACCAAAGCCTGTTCCTGACTTAAAGCCTGCTCAATTTCTGTCACCGCATTCAGTAAGGTGTCACGATATTGCTGATAGGCAATTGCTGTATCCAATTCACTTACTTCCGCTGCGGCACGTAATTGTCCGCCCTGATACAAAGGTGCAGTTAACTGGCCCAGTAAACTCCATACCGGGGCAGTAAATAAACTGGCACGGGGAGAGCTTCCGACATCCTCTAACACTGCCTGCAGATTCAGACTGGGTAACAAGTCTTTATAGGCAACCTCGGTTCGGGCACTGGCAGCTTGAATGGCAGCATAGGCCGCTAACAGATCCGGCCGACGATTCAATGATTGTCGGGGCAGATCAATTTCCGGAATGACCACCTGCGGATAATCTTCGGGCAGATCAAACTGTGGATTATCGACCTGCCCAATCAGGGTTTTGAGTTGAATAGATTGCTGGCGAAAGTTTTCAGTTAAGCTTTCCACTCTGGCTGAAGAAGTGGCGACCGCACTGCGAGCAAGGTCGAGGTCTTCAAGAGTGCCCAGCCCCTGGCGATAACGCTGCAAAATAAAACTTTCGGTTTGCTGCAAACTGTCATTGCGTTGCTGTTCAATATCAATCGCACGTTGTTGAGCAATCAGTGTTAGCCAGACTTGCATGACTTCAGCTGCCAGTGTGTCTCGGGCTGACTGATAAAGCAGGTTTTGTTCAGTAATATCAAGCTTTGCCGCTCGTTCATTATCGGCCAGTTTCCCCCATAAATCGGCTTGCCAGCTGACACTGAGATCAGCGCCAAAACTGGCATCACTATCACTACTGTTGAGTGCTGAAAAGCCGCTGCTGATAAAAGGTCGATTTTCGGCTGCAGCCTGCGTCAGTTGTGATTGACGGATCTGTAAGGTGAGCAATGTTTGTTGTAGGCTGGGATTGGATTGCATTGCTGTTTGCAATAAACCTTCAAACATATCGGTATCGATCAAATCATTCAGATACGCGACGTCGGTTTGTTGCGGAAAGTTCTGCCATTGTTCAACACGTTGCTGCTCTGCAGAGATTAACGTTACATAATCCGGTTGCTCTGGTGTGATGCTGCATGCAACAAGCATCACTAATGGCAGAGAAACCAGTTTTTTTAAATAATGTTGCCGGCTGTTAACGTTCACCTGATAACGCGCTCCATAGAGATTAGTGTCAATATGACAGCCAATCTAGTTGCTTGAGGGTTAATGCAAGGTTAACAGCCGTTTTTTATTTGCGTATTATGACGACAGCTACGCAAAATCAATGTTTTAAGAGTGAGTCCTGCAACTGCACAGCCGGTCATGACGGTAATCATTGGCCAAAGACTGCCGTCACCCAGAGAACTGACCAGTAAGCCACTGGCTGCACCCGATAAAAAACCAAATGACCCAAGCACAGCAGTGGCTGTTGCACTGCTGCGGGGAAAGAATTCCACGGTACTGGCGATGGCATTGGAAACGATAAGCGCCTGCGATCCAATAAATATCATGATGCCAAAAACTATCATGCTTAATGCCGGATCTGGACTGATCAGAATATACAGCAGCATCAATACGCCGGTAATGACCTGGATAATTTGTCCAAGTCTTAACAGGCAGGGCGGATCGTAAAAAAGTAATAATCTGACGTTAATGCGATTGACAACAATCATCATCACCACATTAATGCCAAACAAGAATGGATAGACCGACGCTGAAACACCAAAGTAGACCATATATACAGATGGTGAGGCGGTAATAAAACTGAACAGGCCTCCATAGGTAAAACTTTGTGCTGCAAGATAGGCCAACGCTTTCCGATGCGACAATACTTCGATATAGCGCCGTAAAGCTGATGTCTTCTGGGGGTTGATTTGCCGGGTTTCCGGCAACAGGCGATGCAATAGCAATCCGATAAGCAATGCATAAACAAATAACACAATAAAAATGGAATGCCAGCCGGCAATATACAGACAGAGAGTGCCGATTAGCGGGGCAATCAATGGTGCGATCATCATGATAATGGCCATATGTGACAGATAGCGTGCACTGTCACGACCGCTGCTGATATCACGAATCACTGCCGAGGAGTTTACGATTGCCATACCACCACCAATGGCCTGAATGACTCGCCATATCCACAATCCATAAAGGGTTTGGCTGAACACGATGCCAATGCTGGCAATGCAGAACAATGTGAGCCCAACAAAGATGACTCGACGCCGACCAAAGTGATCGGACAAAGGGCCGCCGGTTAATTGACCGACAGCAAAACCGGCCAAAAATAAACTCAGTGAAAGTTCAATATCGTGAATGCTGACAGCGAACTCAGATGCCATCAATGGCATTGCTGGCAGATAGGCATCAATAGCCAATGGTGCAATAGCCGTTAACCCGGCCAAAAGTAGAATAAGCTGAGCTATGTTATGTGTATCAGTGGAACGTGGTCTTTCCATTAAGTCAATCAGCTTCTCTGAAACTTCAAGCGGGTGAATCAAACTAGGGCTTGTTTATCTTTCATCTACACCACTGCTGGAGGCTATTTTTGTGTCCGACAAGGCGGAAAGCACGCCGTGTAGCCTTCCTACATAAGTGATTGACAACGCAGACGGCCGCAAAAATAGTCCCAGCCCTTCGGGTTGTGACTGAAAAAGCGCCACTCTGCGTTGCTCGTCACTTATTTAGAATAACTAAAAGGCGCTCCTCGTGCCTTGATTGACGCTTTTTCAGCTCACAACAGAGGCGTAGATGAAAGATAAACAAGCCCTAGGAATGTTTTAATCCTGTGTTTTCGGCGTGTCCCCCAAAGCCGGACTGACGGAAGGATCCTGCTGAGGCAATGGCTGCGGTCTAAGCTCACGCATATCAAAACCATTAGGTTGCTGAAACACCCGTAATCCAAATTCCGGCATAATCGCCAGCAGATGGTCAAAAATATCTGACGCAATGCCTTCGTATTCAATCCAGTTGGTGGTATTGGTAAAACAGTAAATCTCTAATGGCAGACCATTGGCTGTTGGCTCAAGTTGCCGGGACATCAAAGTATAGTTCTGATGAATGCTGGGATGATTCTTCAGATAATTGGCGACATAAGCACGGAAACTGCCAATATTGGTAATTCTTCGCGTGTTAACCGGTTCTTTGCCCCATTCTGCTAACTGCTGATTCCATTTATCAATATCTTTCTGTTTCTGCTTTAAATAGTCATTCATCAGGCTGAAACGATGTAGTTTTTTGCATTCATCATCTGAAAGAAAATGAATACTTTGCTGATCAATCAAAAGACTGCGTTTAATCCTGCGACCACCTGCTTCCTGCATGCCGCGCCAGTTTTTAAACGGATCGGTCAGAAAACGTTTGGTGGGGATGACACTGATGGTTTTATCCCAGTTCTGCACTTTAACGGTATGCAGCGCGATATCAATAACATCACCGTCAGCATTGAGCGGCGCCATTTCAATCCAGTCACCGACCCGGATCAAATCATTTGAACTGATTTGCACACTGGCGACCAATGACAGCAATGTGTCCTGAAAAATCAACAGCAATACGGCGGCCATTGCACCCAAACCGGACAACAGTATTAAGGGTGAACGGTCAATCAGGGAGGCAATCATCAGAATTGCCGCAATCGCATAAATAGCGATTTTGATTACCTGGATATAACCCTTAATGGGTTTTAAGTGCGCATCAGGACGTTTGTTATACGCCTCATTTACGATGGTCAGTAAACTGCCAATACCAAGTGCAATGGTTAATACAATAAATGCCGTAGTGACATTCTGGACCACTGCCACAGCGACTGGCGAAATATTGGGGATGATAACGATTCCGGCGGACAAGATAAGCGCCGGTACTATATTCGCCATGCGCCGGATAAAGGATGAATCCGCTAAAGATGAATAACGACCTAACTGACTGTTTCTAAGGATGCGATAGACGCCGCGAACCAGAATACGTTTTACCAGCCAGTTAGCGATCCACGAGACCAGGAGCAATAAGCTCAGGCCAATCAGCGTGTAGAGATGGGGATAGTTTTCCAGCCATTCAGTTATTAGATTGTAGCTTTCCACTTTGTGCTCCGCAGCGTTGCATCAGGGGGCAGATTGTAGCATTCAAACGGCTGATAAATCTGGGCCATAATATGGTGTTTAAGTCGGCAATGTTTCCGTAAAGTTTTGAAGGCCATGCAAATTACTGTATATTGGCGCGTTTTCCAAACAAGCCCTATTATCAACGTGAAGCTTAATCCACCCTAGCGTATTACTTCCCCCGGGACCTTTCTGGTCCTTGATGTTTAACACATCGTCCCCGCCAACAATGCGGTTGTGCTTGGCATAACCACAGTTAAACGAATGCAGTCGACATCAAAATGTCACGCAGCTTGGCAATAATTTTTTATCTGAAAAAAATCTTTTGAACACAGGAACCTGAATTAATGTTGCAAAACCTTAGACGAGATTGGTTTTCCAATGTCCGTGCCGATTTGATAGCCGGTATTGTTGTTGCTTTGGCGCTTATACCTGAAGCCATCGCCTTTTCTATTATTGCTGGTGTTGATCCTAAAGTGGGCTTGTATGCTTCCTTTTGTATTGCAGTCATTATTTCCATCGTGGGTGGACGCCCTGGAATGATATCTGCTGCAACCGCGGCAATGGCAGTACTAATGGTGACATTGGTTAAAGAGCATGGTTTGGAATACCTGTTGGCAGCCACTTTGCTTACCGGGGTTATCCAGATAGTGATGGGCTATTTAAAACTGGGAAATTTAATGCGCTTTGTTTCACGCTCAGTGGTGACAGGCTTTGTTAACGCGCTCGCTATTTTGATTTTTATGGCGCAATTGCCTGAACTGACAAACGTGACCTGGCATGTTTATGCCATGACAGCTGCGGGCCTGGGCATTATCTATCTCTTTCCCTATATTCCTACAATTGGTCGGTTATTACCTTCTCCATTAGTAACTATTATCGTGCTTACCATCGTTGCAGTTGTGTTTAACATTGATATCCGCACGGTTGGTGATATGGGCGATTTACCAGATACGCTGCCTATTTTCCTATGGCCGGATGTACCGTTAACTTTTGAAACGCTGACCATTATTTTTCCTTATGCCATGGCGTTAGCTGTAGTTGGTTTGTTGGAATCAATGATGACGGCCACCATTGTTGATGATTTAACCGATACCACCAGTGATAAAAACCGTGAATGTAAAGGTCAGGGTGTTGCAAATATTGGTTCAGGGCTTTTAGGCGGTATGGCGGGTTGTGCGATGATTGGTCAGTCAATTATCAATATCAAGTCAGGTGGACGAGGACGATTGTCAACAATGACCGCTGGTCTGTTTTTATTGTTTATGGTTTTGGTACTGGACGATCTGCTGGTTCAGATTCCAATGGCTGCTTTGGTGGCAGTTATGATCATGGTTTCCATTGGTACATTTTCCTGGGCATCAATACGGGATCTCAAAAAGCATCCAATCTCGACCAACATTGTGATGGTGGTTACTGTGGCCGTTGTCGTGTTTACTCATAATTTGGCTTTGGGTGTGTTTGTTGGGGTATTGTTGGCAGCCTTGTTCTTTGCCAATAAAGTTGCCCACTTTATGGTAGTCAAAAGCGATCTCAGTGATCAGGATACCAAGCGTCGCTATGAAATCAGAGGGCAGATATTCTTTGCGTCATCGGATAAATTTGCTGCGTCATTTGATTTTAAAGAAGCTCTGGATACAGTCGAGATTGATTTGACCCATGCCCACTTTTGGGATATCACCTCGGTCTCTGCCCTGGATAAGGTAGTGCTCAAATTCCGTCGTGAAGGTACTGAAGTGGAACTGGTTGGTATGAATGCAGCCACCGCGACGATTGTCGACAGATTTGGTGTGCACGATAAGCCGGAAGAAGTCGAAAAAATACTCGCCGGTCACTAATAAATAGAGGATTGAGAGAGATGACAAAAGTAATAGCCTGTATTGATGGTTCAATAACTTCACCTGCAGTCTGTAAAGCTTCGGCCTGGGTCAGTTCTAAGTTACAAGCACCATTGGATTTATTACATGTGTTAGATAAGACCGAGTATCCCAAACCAGAAAACAGTAAAAACCTGTCTGGCAATATTGGTTTAGGCAGTCGGGAACATTTGCTGGAAGAATTGGTGGAGCTTGATGAGAAGCGTGGTCGGCTGGCTTTGGAGCATGGTAAAAACATTTTGCAGGATGCCAGAGCATTAGCTCAGCAACATGAAGCCGTTGAAGTAACTACGCATCAACGACATGGCGGGTTAATGGAAACCTTGTCTGATTTGCAAGATGATACCCGAGTGCTGGTGTTAGGCCGTCAGGGCCAGGCGCATGAAAATGAAACGCATAGTCTGGGCAGCCATCTGGAAAATGTTATCCGTGCATTGAATAAACCTATTCTGATTACCTTGCCAGAATTCAACGCTCCGCAACGCTTTATGATTGCTTATGATGGCAGTGCAACGGCTACCAAAGCATTGGAAAAAGTCGCTGAAAGTGACTTGCTAAAGGGGATGCCAGCCCACATTGTTATGGTGGCTGAAGACGATAATAACCATCAAGCTCAGTTAAATTCTGCAGTACAACGCCTGACAGAGGCTGGTTTTGATGTCACTGCAGCATTAATTCAAGGCACAGTAGAACCTGCTTTGCATCAGTATCAACGTGATAATGATATTGAGTTACTGGTCATGGGCGCTTATGGTCATTCGCGTATTCGCCAGTTCCTGGTTGGCAGTAATACTGCCAAGATGGTCAGAATGAGTGATATCCCAATCCTGTTGCTTCGTTAATGGAAGTACTTTTCATTAATCCAATGAATATTGTGCAGTTGGAAAATTATCGACAAAGACTTTTTTTGCTCAAACAGGAAGTCGTACAGTCCCTCACTGAAGAATCACCTGGCGTGGTTGAACTGGATCAGTCCCGTATGGGACGTTTGTCGCGCATGGATGCGTTGCAGGATCAACAGATTGCAATTGAAGTCCAGCACAGGCTCAAACGAAAACTGCAAGCTATAGAAGGCGCTTTAAACCGCATAAATAACGATGATTTTGGTTTTTGTTATATTTGTGATGAAGCCATATCAGAGGCTAGATTGAGCTTTGATCCTACTGTTACTCGATGTCTGCAATGCGCTGATAAAATCTCCGATTAATATTCTGATTTTTAACTGTTTTCGGCCTACAATTCCCTTAACAGTAGAAGGCTTCAATCTTTAGTTGGAGAATATCCTGTGGAGAGCACTTTTGAAGATCAATATCATCCGGCGATTATGATTGAAGGTATTCAGCCCTTCGGTTGTTTAATCCGGTTTGATGCCTATTTACAGAAAGTTTTCCAGGTCAGCGCCAATTTGCAGAAAGTTCTGGGTGTTTCAATTGATGAGGCCCTGGTGTCCTCAGCAGGGGAGATTCTGGGCAGCAAATTACAATACCGCTTGCAACAGGCACTCGCTAAAAACTTGCGTTTATCAGCGGCATTAACTATCAATCGTCAGGTAAACGGTTCATATCAGCGGTTTCATGTCATGGCTTACCGCTACGAGAATTCCATTGTTGTTGAATTTGAACCGCTTTCCCGCTCCGGTGAACAGCGCTTAATGCCAATCGTTAATGAATGGCTTAGTCGGTTGGCAAAGGTTCAGCAAATTGGCCAGTTGCAACAAATGCTTGTGCAAAGTGTACAGGCCGTTACGGGCTATGATCGAGTGTTGTTATGCCAGTTTGACTCGCAATGGCAACGCACAGCTATTGCGGAAGAGTGTCGAGATTCTGCCAGAAGTTTATTGAATTACCGGTTTCCTGCCAGTGATATTCCAGCCATAGTAAGAGACAGGTATGCGATAAATCCAATCCGCCACATACCAGATGTCCAGGCCAGGGTAGTACCACTGGTGCCAGCTTCAGATTCCCTCAATTTGCCAACACTTGATTTAACGGCCGGTGTGCTCAGGGCATTATCCCCATTTCATTACCAGTATCTTTGCGAAATAAATATAGCAGCTTCATTATCCATCGCGATAACCAATGAACAACAGCTATGGGGCGTACTGATCTGTCATCATTTTTCAGCAAGTGAAATATCGGCAGCAGAACGCGATGCTGCTTTTAATCTGGTGCAAATGGCGTCTCAGCGACTATTCTTATTGCAGGCCCGACAACAGGCATATTTTCTGGAGCAGGTATTAAATAGTCGCGAATTGCTCTCGGCGGAACGTGACAAAGTTGTCCAGCCCACAACATTACTGGATAAATATGCCAAGAACTGGATGAAGCTGTTTAATTGCAGCGGTATTGCTTTGTTATACCAGGAGCAAGTGCGATGTGCCGGGGAAACCCTGGATAACTTTGAGCTGGACCTTGTCGGTAAATGGCTTACAGAAAATATCGGCCATAAGGCCTGCTGGGCGTGTGACCATCTGTCAAAAAGCCCCTTGAATAACCTGGTTAACCTACGAAAACTGGCCGGTCTACTGGCCGTGCCTTTACCAATTGAACACAACCAATCTGGATGGCTTTTGTTGTTTCGTAACGCTGAGAAAATGCAATGCAGTTGGGTGGGGAAAAAACAGATAATAGAAGCTGAGACATCGAATCCACTGCAGCGTGTTGAAGAGCGTGGCCATGAAATCTGGGTCGAAACCATTGAGAGTGAAGCTCAACGCTGGTCAGCTAATGAACAGCATGCAGCTCAGGATCTGGCTGAAGACTTGGCAGTAGCCATTACGTTGCATCAAATCAACCGACTCAACAAAGAATTACAACGTGCTAATAAACAGCTTAAAGAGATTGCTCATACGGATACTTTGACCCGAATCTGGAATCGCTATCGAATGGAATTGGCCATCGATGCCGAATTGGCTGCAGCCGATCGATATGGACACCCATGCTCGGTATTATTGTTTGATGTAGACCGCTTTAAATCGGTCAATGATAACTATGGTCATGATATGGGCGATCAGGTTTTAACCCGGCTTGCAGAGGAAGTGCAATCAAAACTGCGGACCAGTGACCATTTAGGCCGCTGGGGTGGTGAAGAATTTATTGTACTGGCATCGCATAATACGCTGGATGAAGCCATGGCGCTGGCAGAACGTTTGCGCCACCATGTTGAAATGGTTGAATTCGAAACCGTTGGAAAAATTACTATCAGCATCGGTGTCGCCCAAGCAATAACGGGCGCTGAAAGTCGAAGACGCTTGTTAGAAAGAGCGGATCAGGCGATGTATCGTGCCAAGCAATCTGGGCGTAATCGTGTTGAAGCCGCAAGTGCCGAATTGTCTGGGTCTTGATTTTCATCCAAAATACGCGGTTTATTGCGCATGCCGCCAAGTCTGCTTGGCCTATCTAATTTTAAACTGAGTCAATATGTCCGATAGCCTGTTACAGAAACAAGTCTCAAAGCGACGCACCTTTGCCATTATCTCGCATCCTGATGCCGGTAAAACCACACTGACTGAAAAACTGTTGTTATTTGGTGGTGCTATTCAGATGGCTGGAAGCGTGAAATCACGCAAAACCGATAAACATGCCACCTCTGACTGGATGGAAATGGAAAAGGAGCGGGGTATCTCTGTAACCTCTTCAGTAATGCAGTTTCCCTATAAAGACCGCATCGTTAATCTATTGGATACACCAGGCCATGCTGATTTTTCTGAGGATACCTATCGCACACTGACAGCAGTGGATTCCGCATTGATGGTTATCGACAGTGCCAAAGGTGTAGAAGAACGTACCATTAAATTAATGGAAGTCTGCCGACTTCGGGACACGCCAATCCTGACTTTTATTAACAAACTGGATCGGGAAGGCCGAGACCCTTTGGACTTGCTTAGCGAAGTTGAAAATATTCTGAATATCCGCTGTGCACCCATTACCTGGCCAATTGGTATGGGAAAAGGCTTTAAGGGGATTTTTCATCTTTATAATGACAATATTCGTTTGTTCGAAGCCCATGGCAAAGATGCCGACGCAGGTGAAGTGATTCAAGGTTTGGATAACCCACGTTTGGATGAACTATTTGGTTCAATGGCTGAGGAGTTACGGGAAGAAATTGAACTGGTTCGCGGTGCCAGCGACCAATTTAATCTGGATGACTTTTTGTCTGGACAAATGACGCCGGTGTTTTTCGGTTCAGCAATGAATAACTTTGGTGTAACCGAGTTTATGGATGCTTATGTTGAATATGCACCGGCTCCTCAACCCCGTGAAACCAAAACCCGTGACGTAGCAGCCGATGAGGATATCTTCAGCGGCTTTGTATTTAAGATCCAGGCCAATATGGACCCTAAACACCGTGATCGCATTGCTTTTATGCGTGTCTGCAGTGGTCATTACACCAAAGGCATGAAACTACGTCAGACGCGCATTGGCAAAGATGTAACTATCGCCAATGCAGTGACTTTTATGGCTGCTGAGCGGGAGCAGGCCGAAGAAGCCTGGCCGGGTGATATTCTCGGGTTACATAATCATGGCACCATTCAGATTGGCGATACCTTTACCCAGGGTGAAGATCTGCAATTCACCGGCATTCCTTACTTTGCCCCAGAGTTATTCCGCCGCGTTCGTTTAAAAGATCCATTAAAAAACAAAGCGTTATTGAAAGGTTTGCAGCAACTCAGTGAAGAAGGTGCCACACAGTTGTTCCGGCCATTGGATAACAATGACCTGATTCTTGGTGCCGTTGGTGTGTTGCAGTTTGACGTTGTGGTACATCGTTTGAAAGGCGAGTATGGCGTTGAATGCGCATATGAACCGGTTCAGGTGCATACCGCCCGCTGGGTATATTGTGACGATGTGAAAAAGCTGGAGGAATTTAAGCGTAAAGCGTCGATGAATCTGGCTCTGGACGGCGCGGACAACCTGACCTATATCGCCCCGACACGGGTCAATCTGGATCTGACAATGGAACGCTGGCCAGAAATTGAATTCCGTTCAACCCGCGAACATCTTTGATTTAGTCGGCACGACAGTTTGCCTATGTAATGCTGTCATTATATGATAATGATTCTCATTACTTTATACGGTCAAATGTTTCATGTCGGCTTCAGAGATAATCGATCAGCACTATATTGGCGAATTATATAAAGATCATCACTCCTGGCTGCTGAGTTGGCTACGCAGAAAACTGGACTCTCCTGAATTTGCGGCGGATATTTCTCATGATGTGTTTGTTAAATTACTGACCCGCGAAGAAAACAAACAGATCCATGAGCCGCGAGCCTTTTTGACAACTATAGCTCGCCGCAGTCTTGCCAATCATTGGCGTCACCAGCAAATTGAACAGGCTTATCTAGACGCTTTGCGAGCATATCCACAACCATTGCATCCTTCAGAAGAGGAGCGGGCTGTGATTATCGAAACGATAGTAGAGATAAATGCACGCTTGGATGGATTGCCTGCCGTAGTCAAACGAGCTTTTTTGTATTCACAGCTTGATGGTATGCGTTACCAGCAGATTGCCGATAAACTTAATATTTCCATTTCTACCGTTAAGCGTTATCTGATTCAGGCTGCCGCACAGTGTTATTTCGCTATTAATCTTCAATAAACAATGTCTGCTCCACAGAAGATTGACAAAGATATTGCTGTAAAAGCGGTGGAATGGTATTTCTCGCTCAAAGAAAGCCCACAGGATATCGAGCTCCAACGAAGCTGGAAAGCATGGATCGATAGTGATCAAACGCATCATCAAGCTTGGTTAAAAATCGAACAATTCAATGAGGAATTGGACTCATTGGCTAACCCAATTTCCAAAACGCTTACCCATAAAAGTGTGACGCTTGAGAATAAAAATCGTCGCCAACTGCTTCGATCCATTCTCGCCGTCGCTTTTGTCGGTGCTGGTGGTGGGATCGCTATACAACGTCATCAGATATTTCCAGTTCTGGCGGCTGACTACCGCACTGGTAAGGGCGAAACCAGTCAATTTACGCTCACCGACGGTACACGTATTGAACTCAATGCGGAAAGTGCTATTAACGTCAATTTTTCCATAAATGAACGAAGCATTTATTTGTTAACCGGCGATGTATTGATAGAAACCGCTAAGGATGAGGCTACCAGGCCGTTGGTCGTTTATGCTTCATGGGCGCGTTTTCAACCGTTAGGTACCCGATTTTATATTCGCAGCCGCGAGCAAGACGGACTATTGGCTGTCTATGAGGGAGCCGTCAATTTATGGCAAACAGATCAGTTGAGCTTTTCACCGTTACGCATAGAGTCAGGACAGAAGCTGGTATTTGACCAGAATGGATTAAGTGTATTGATGGCTGCGGACAGTAATGATCTGGCCTGGCAGCAAAATATACTGGTTGTTGATGCGATATTCCTGAGTGATTTTATAAAAGAGCTTGGTTATCACCACCATGGCTGGATTCATTGTGATAATTCGGTGAGGCATATGCGGGTTTCGGGTAGCTATCCGCTGGATGATATTGATCGTGTCCTCAGAGCGTTAACTACTTCACTGCCGATTGAACTGGTTTATCGAACCCGCTACTGGATAACATTGAAGGCAAAATCAAAAAATTAATTTTTTGTGGTCCGTTTTTATTTCTCACGTGACAGTACATATAGAGACCTGAATTGTTACTGGAGAACGAGAAATAAAATGTTAAAAACTACCCTTCGAACACCGACGCTATTGAGCGCCGTTACCCTCGCTATACTTTTTAGTGGTGGCTTATTGTTCACCACAACCAATACAGTACAAGCGGCTGAGATATCGACTAAAGGCATTCGTGATCACGTTAAGTTTGATATCAGTGCAGGTTCACTGTCTTCTGTATTAAATCAATTTGGCCGTCAGGCTGATATTTTATTGACCTACTCACCAGAACTGACTCAGGGACTGCAAAGCCAGGGACTCCGCGGAGAATATTCGGTAGAAGCAGGTTTAACACAATTATTAAAAAACACCTCACTTACTGTTCAAAAACAAGCTGATAACAGTTTCTTGATCACTGATACAGTTTCGACGAGTGCCTTATTGCCAGTGGTTACTGTTACGGGACAGCAGACAGTCATTTCACCTTATGCGCCATTAGCGGGATATGCAGCTGTCCGAAGCACCTCAGCCACCAAAGGCAGTGCCGATTTATTGGATACACCCCAATCTGTTTCTGTTATTACCCAGCAGCAATTGCAGCTTCGTGGGGCATTAAATGTTCAGGAAGCATTACGTTACACACCAAGCTTGAGTGTTCCTTACGGCTATGACACACGTTATGACTGGTTCAGTCTGCGTGGCTTTGATGCTAAATCACAAGTTTATCGAGATGGTTTATTGCAGCCCACCAGTCTTTACGGTTTGCCGCGTGCGGATAATTACACACTGGAACGGATCGAAGTGCTACGCGGCCCTAGTTCAGTACTTTATGGTCAGGCGCAGCCGGGTGGTCTGGTGAATCTGGTCAGCAAACGACCGACCGAAGAAACACGTCGTGAACTGCAAGTGTCTGTTGGATCGGATGATTTTACTGAATTAAGTGGTGATTTCAGCGGCGCGATCGATGAAGACGGCCAATTTTTATATCGCCTGATAGTTTTAGGGAATGAGGCCAATACAGAAGTCGATCAAAATGAAACCAGGCGTAAATTGATCGCACCATCAATCACCTGGAATATAAGTGATGACACACAACTTACGCTGTTGGCATTGCAACAAAAAGACGATCAGATCTATAGCTTTAATCAACATCTTTCGCCCTATATTCTTGAAGCCTTCAACGCTATGGGCACAACTTACGATATTGATAACGGCTTTTTTATTGGTGATGATGATTTCAACAAATTCGAGCGTGATTATCAATCAGTGGGTTACGAATTTTCTCATGTCATCAATGATAGCTGGACGTTTCGCCAAAACCTTCGCTATGACAAGGTGGATCTCAACTATCGCTATCTGTCACTACGCGGTGGTAATCCCCTTACCGCTGACTTACAGCGCAACGCAGCAATAGAGAATGAAAAACTGGATGCGCTTGCCATTGATAATCGACTTGAAACGGTTTTTGACACAGGTGCTCTGGCTCATCAAATGACAATGGGTTTGGATTGGCGCTACAGCAATGCCGATGAACAGCGCTACAGGAGTACTGCCCCGTCTATTAACTACCTGAATCCTGACTATGATCAGGCGATTGCCTATCCTGCATTACTAAGAGATCGAGAGGTTTACAGTCGTCAGACCGGGGCATATCTTCAGGACCAGATTGCTTTCAACAAATGGCGTCTGATGTTGGGGGGACGTTATGACTGGGTGAAAACGGATATTGATGTCAATTTTGACAGGGAAAATTCCGCTTCTGATGTTAGCCAGTCCGAAAAACAGTTTTCCGGTCGATTAGGTCTTGTCTACAAATTTGATAATGGTATTGCCCCCTATATCAGTTATAGCGAGGCATTTAATGTTGTCAGCGATACCGATGTTAACGCTAATTTGTTCGATCCTGAACTCTCTGATCAATATGAGATTGGGGTTAAATTTCAACCGGAAGGCAGCGACAGCTTTATCAGTTTGGCTTTGTTTGAACTGACCAAAGAGAATTATGTGTTAAGTGAGTTTAACTCTGCAGGTGTAGCCACTCGACGCCAGGTCGGTGAAGTCAAATCCAAAGGGATGGAAATTGAAGCGGCAATGGCCTTATCAGATAGCTTCAGATTATCGGCAGCCTATAGCTATATTGATGCCCGTATCACCAAATCACCTAACGCCTGGGAAGAAGATAGCCGAACGCCAATGCAACCTGACGAGACAGCCAGTATCTGGCTGGACTATACCCAGCAAACCGGAATGTTTAAAAATCTGGGATTAGGTTTGGGGCTGCGTTATGTGGGACAAAGCAGCTACTCGACGTTAAATAGCAACACGATTGCCTTTGTAACCGGTGAGACCGTCGCAGAGCTGGATAGTGAAAGTTATACCGTTATGGATGCCAGCCTGCGTTATCAGATTCAAAATGTTGGACTGGCATTACACGTCACAAATTTATTCGATAAAGAATACGATACCTCATGTACTGAACAACTTTGTTATTTCGGTGAGGGGCGCCGTGTAATGCTAACGGGCAGTTACAACTGGTAATTGCCAGAAGAGGCTACATAGCTTCGGCTTGTAGCCTCTGATTTATATTGAAACTTTATTGACAGTCTTGCCAATTGGCGCCACTCTCAAGCAGAATGAATTTTCCATTCGTTGCCGGAGAGAGAGATGAAAGTCAGACTCATTACCAAAAACAAAGGTAAGCCGGTTATCGGCCTGACACCAACCGATTCGCTGGACAAAGCCGTTCATTTGATGATGGAGCATCGGATTGGTTCATTAGTGGTGACGGATAACGGTGAGTTAGTAGGAATTCTGTCAGAGCGCGATTTGCTCAGTGTGTTGCATAAGAAACATGCCATGTGGGAACCCAAAACTGCCGCAGATGCGATGACACCCAACCCTTATACCTGTGATCCGGATAATACGCTTGAAGAAGTAATGAATATGATGGTTGAGCATAATATCCGCCATCTACCGGTAGTTTACAAAGGCCACCTTGAAGGCATGTTATCCATAACTGATATTGTGGAAGAGCTGCTGAAAAAAGCGAAGTTTGAAAATAAACTGTTGAAAAATTACATCCAGAACTGGCCGGACGCCGAGCACGAAGATTAGAGCCTGTTTATCTCTCATCTCCATCTCTGTTGTGCCTAAAATGCGCCAATCTTCACCCTATGATTCGGGTAGCTTCGCCATTCTTTCAACTTGCAGCTGGTTATCGTCAGCAAATTCGATAAGAAATTCGAACAACATGACATCTTCCTCCTCAAGCTGCGCATCAATTACCACACATTTTATTCCTTCCAATGAGGCGAGTTTTACCCTTGGGTGAAAGATAATTCTTCTGCCAGGACCATAACTGGCCACCGCTCCACACAGTCGTTCTGCCCAGTCACTGGGGCGAAATTTACCGCCGTCTTTGGTGATGCCTTTAATGATCACTTTTTCCGTTGCAGTCATTGAATGTGGTGCTCTTAAATTAACATAAGGGGACAATGATTGGGCATTTTACTGTGTATCATCAGGCAATGGCCAAACAAACTCTTTTCAGTGATTTAGGTCAGCGCGAAAAACCCGTATAATCGAGCGCTTTATTATTTGACGACAACGAGACGTTTTGTGGCCGACTACAAACAGACTTTAAATCTTCCTGCGACTGACTTTCCAATGAAAGCCGGCTTGCCCAATCGTGAGCCAGCAATGTTAAAGCGTTGGCAGGAGCAAGACCTATATAAGCAGTTGCGGCAAAAAAATCATAATAAACCCAAATTCATTCTGCATGATGGACCTCCATATGCCAATGGTGAAATCCATATCGGCCATGCCGTCAATAAAATCCTCAAGGATATTATTCTTAAGTCCAAAACCCTTAGTGGTTTTAACACTCCTTATGTTCCCGGCTGGGATTGCCATGGTCTGCCAATTGAATTAAATGTCGAGAAAAAAGTTGGTAAGCCTGGCGTAAAAGTCAGTCCGGCAGAGTTTCGTCAGGCTTGTCGTGACTATGCGGCCAAACAGGTTGATGGGCAACGTGAAGATTTCAAACGTCTGGGTGTACTGGCTGATTGGGATAATCCGTATCTGACTATGGATTTTCAGTTTGAGGCTGACATTATTCGCACACTGGGCGAAATCATTGAAAACGGTCATTTACACAAAGGTGTAAAACCGGTGCATTGGTGCGTGGATTGCGGCTCTGCATTAGCTGAAGCCGAAGTTGAATATGAGGACAAAACGTCACCGGCCATTGATGTACGTTTTCCTTTGGTTGATGTCGCTGCATTTGATAAAGCCTGTCCGAACAATGGCTCTGGCACTGTCAGTATTGCCATCTGGACCACCACACCGTGGACTTTGCCAGCAAATCAGGCCGTATGTTTACATCCTGAGTTAGATTATGTTGTGGTGCAATGTGATAACGAGCGTTTGGTGCTGGCTGAAGCGCTCTATGAAAAAGCACTGGAACGTTATCAATTAACCGGTGAAGTGATTGCCCGCTGTAAAGGCGCAATGCTGGAAGGTTTACAGTTGCAACATCCGTTTTATGATCGCAAGGTGCCGGTTATTCTGGGTGATCATGTCACCACTGATGCCGGTACCGGCGCGGTGCATACGGCGCCTGGACATGGTCAGGATGACTATATCGTTGGTTTGAAATATAAACTGGAAGTGGATAACCCGGTTGGTGGTAATGGTGTGTTTTTGCCTGATACTCCGGTGTTTGCCGGTGAGTCGGTGTTTAAGGCCAATCCACAGGTTATTGAATTATTAAAAGAAAAATCAGCTTTGCTGTGCCATATTGATATCCGTCACAGCTATCCACATTGCTGGCGGCATAAAACGCCGATTATCTTTCGTGCTACACCTCAATGGTTTGTCAGTATGAATCAGAATGGTCTGCGTGATCAGGCCATGCAGGCGATTGCTACAACAAAATGGATGCCGGACTGGGGCCAGAAACGAATTGAAAATATGGTGTCAGGTCGTCCGGATTGGTGTATCTCTCGCCAGCGGACCTGGGGTGTACCGATTCCGTTATTTGTTCATCAGCAGAGTGGGGAATTGCATCCTGATTCACAGACTTTAATCGAAAAAGTCGCCTTGGCTGTTGAACAACAGGGGATCGATGCCTGGTTTGATATGGATGCCAGCTATCTGATTGGTGCAGATGCAGAAAATTATTTTAAAGTCACTGATACGCTGGATGTCTGGTTTGATTCCGGTGTGTCGCATGCCTGCGTATTAACCCGTCGTGATGATTTACAGCGTCCTGCAGATTTGTATCTTGAAGGCAGTGATCAACACCGTGGCTGGTTCCAGTCATCATTACTGACCTCAGTTGCCACTACCGGTAAAGCACCTTACAAAGCGGTGCTGACTCACGGCTTTACCGTGGATGCCGAAGGCAAGAAAATGTCCAAATCCAAGGGCAATACGGTATCACCCCAAAAAGTGGTCAATAATCTGGGTGCCGATATTATCCGTCTCTGGGTAGCGGCTACTGATTACAGTGCAGAAATGACGGTATCGGATGAAATTCTGAAACGCACAGCGGACTCATATCGCCGTATCCGTAATACTGCACGATATTTATTATCGAACCTGAATGATTTTGATCCTGCCTCCAATCTGGTCGCAACTGAGAAGTTATTACCACTGGATCGCTGGGTACTGGATCGTGCCTATCATCTGCAGCTGGAAATCCTGGCAGCCTATGAAAGCTATCAGTTCCATCTGATTTATCAGAAAGTGCATAACTTCTGTGCCAATGAGCTGGGCAGTGCCTATCTGGATATCACCAAAGATCGGCAGTACACAATGCCAGCTGACAGCCTTGGACGTCGTTCATCACAAACAGCGATGTACCATATCCTCGAAGCGTTAAGCCGCTGGATTGCGCCGGTTCTGAGTTTCACTGCTGATGAGCTTTGGGAGTTTATTCCGGGCCAGCGTAATGCGTCGGTATTATTGAATGACTGGTATCAATCTCTGGAACCCTTATCGCAAGACAGTGCTTTGTCGGTGGCTGATTGGCAAAAGTTGTTTTCTGTTCGTGAAGCTGTGTCAAAAGAATTGGAAAACAAACGTAATCAGGGTGAAGTTAAAGGCGGTTTAACTGCTGACGTTAATCTCTATGCAGAAGATAAATTGCTGGAAGTATTAAATAAAGTTGGCGATGAGTTGAAGTTCGTATTGATTACTTCATCGGCCAAGCGTTTTGCAATGACAGATAAACCGGGAACGGCTATTAATACCAGTTTGACGGGCCTGGCGATCGATATTCAAGCTTCTGAAAATACCCGCTGCGAACGTTGCTGGCACCAGACTGATGATGTGGGCAGTCACGCCAATCACCCTGAATTATGTGGTCGCTGTGTTGAAAACGTAGATGGCGATGGCGAAACCCGCCATTTTGCCTGAGGCTAATATTATGATGAAGTGGTTATGGATTAGCGCCCTGGTTATCGTGCTGGATCAGCTGACCAAAGTTGTCATGGCAAACTGGCTGGAGCTTTATCAAACTGTCGCCGTGATGCCTTATTTCAATTTCACTTTGGCACATAACAGTGGCGCGGCATTCAGTTTTCTGGCGGGTGCGGGTGGCTGGCAACGCTGGTTCTTTATTGGTTTGGCGGTCTCAGTTTCAATAGTGTTAATCATTTGGCTGTCACGTTTGAAAGCGCAGGCAAAAGTCGAAGCGATAGCGATTGCATTGATTATCGGCGGCGCCATCGGCAATGTTATTGATCGATTTATCCATGGTTATGTTATTGATTTTATCGATCTATATGTTGGAAGTTATCATTGGCCAGCCTTTAATATAGCCGATGCGGCAATCTGTATCGGCGCCGTATTATTGATAGTGGATAGTTTCAGAAAACCAGCGGAGCAAAAATGAATCTGTGTGATTTAGCGGTAGAAAGCATTGCCGGTTTGCAGCCTTATGTACCGGGAAAACCAATTGAGGAATTGCAACGTCAATATGGCGTAAGAGATGTCATCAAACTGGCTTCAAATGAGAGTCCGATTGGTCCATCACAAGCTGCACAAGCTGCAATTGCGTTGGCAACTCGCGATTTAACCCGTTATCCGGATGGTAATGGCTATGCATTAAAACTGGCTTTATCAGAAAAGTTTCAGGTTGATGCCAACCAGATTACTCTGGGGAATGGTTCTAATGATGTGCTGGAGCTGATCGCTCGCTGTTTTGCTTCACCAGCTGATGAAGTCATATTCTCGCAGCATGCTTTTGCAGTGTATCCATTGGTAACGCAGGCAATAGGTGCCACCTTGGTGGAAGTGCCAGCCAAACAGTATGGACATGATTTAACTGCCATGCAGCAGGCCGTTACAGAAAAAACCAAGCTGATTTTTATTGCCAATCCTAACAATCCCACCGGAACGCATATTCCGGCAACTGAAGTTCACAGCTTTCTGCAGTCCGTAGCGGATAACGTGATAGTCGTATTGGATGAAGCCTATGTTGAATATGGCGATGAAGACGTAAACAGCATTGATTGGCTTAGACAATTTCCTAATTTAATTATTTGCCGTACCTTTTCCAAGGCCTATGGTCTGGCGGGTTTGCGGGTTGGTTTTGCTCTATCAAGTCCGGAGATTGCTGATTTATTAAATCGTCTGCGCCAGCCGTTTAATGTCAATCATCTGGCAATGAGTGCTGCTATTGCTGCTTTGGGCGATGAGGATTATCTGCAACGCGCCAAGCAGGTTAATAACGAGGGAATGCAGCAATACATTGATGGCTTTGATGCCATGGGATTGAATTACATTCCTTCAGAAGCCAATTTTATCTGTGTTGATGTAAACACCGATGCTGCTGATATTTATGAAAAGCTGTTGCAACAGGGCGTTATTGTCAGACCGGTTGCAGGGTATGGCCTGCCAAATCATTTACGTATCAGCATCGGTCTGGAACATGAAAACCAGCGTTGTCTTGAAGCATTGGCAAACAGTTTTTCAGAGGCCAAATGATTAAGCATCTGGCTATCATCGGCGTTGGGCTGATTGGCGGTTCACTGGCTTTGGCATTAAAAAAAGCCGGATTGGTTGAACAGGTGACAGGTTACTCTCGCTCCCAGGCTGCGCGTGATGAGGCTTTGGCATTAGGCATTATTGATAAAACAGCAGAGTCACTGGCGGAGGCCGTTGCAGATGCTGATATGGTATTTGTGGCAGTGCCAATGGGGGCGATGCAGGTAGTATTTGAACAACTGGCGCCGCATCTCAAGCCGCAGACGATTGTGACTGATGGCGGCAGTGCCAAACAACAGGTTATTGATGCAGCTCGACAGGCTTTGGGGAATAAGTTTGATTACTTCGTGCCAGGCCATCCGATAGCCGGTACCGAAAAAAGTGGTCCATCAGCTGCGTTTGCTGAACTTTATCAACAACATCGGGTAGTCTTAACGCCAGTGGCTGAAACCAATAAATCAGCTCTGGAAAAAGTGCGCCAAATGTGGCAGCAGGCTGGTGCAGATGTATTTGAAATGGAGGTTGAGCATCATGATGTGGTGCTGGCTGCCACCAGTCATTTACCGCATGTATTGGCATTTAATCTGGTAGGAATGTTAGCCCAGCGTGAAGATTGCGATGAAGTATTGCGATATGCCGCTGGAGGCTTTCGAGATTTTTCCCGGATTGCGTCAAGTGATGCAGTGATGTGGCGCGATATCTGTCTCGGTAACCGCGGTGCGATTCTGGAATTATTACAACAATATCGTAGTGGCCTGGATAAGATTGAACAGGCTATTCGGCAAGATGATGGCGATTATCTTATCGATATATTCGGGCGAGCAAAAAAGGCCAGAGATACCCGTTTTGCCGATCCGGATTTGAAAGATAACAGCGAAGTGTAAAGTGGGAGTGAACAGTAGCGTGAACGGGCAGCAGGATCGTAAATTTATAGTACAGGCTGGTGGTCAGTTAACAGGTAGCTTTCGGGTGCCCGGAGATAAATCCATTTCACATCGTTCTATTATGCTGGGTTCATTGGCAGAAGGTGTGACTGAAATCAGCGGTTTTCTGGAAGGTGAAGATGCACTGGCGACATTGGCAGCTTTTCGTGCCATGGGCGTCAAAATTGATGGTCCGACCGATGGCAAAGTCACCGTGCATGGTGTTGGTATGCATGGACTGAAAGCTCCGGAAAATGATGTATATGTCGGTAACTCTGGCACCTCTATTCGTTTATTGAGTGGTTTACTGGCAGGTCAACGTTTTGATGTGACGATGAGTGGTGATAAATCATTATCAGGTCGTCCCATGCGTCGGGTAACCGATCCCTTAGCCCAAATGGGGGCAAGTATTGACAGTGCTGACGGCAAACCGCCTCTGACTATTCATGGTGGTCATAAACTAAAGGCTATTGAATATGACTTGCCAATGGCCAGTGCTCAGGTCAAATCCTGTCTGTTGCTGGCAGGGATGTATGCTGAGGGAACCACTAGCGTGACGGAACCTGCCCCGACTCGCGATCATACTGAACGCATGTTGCAAGGCATGGGATACCCAGTCGAGGTTCAGGGTAACCGCATCAGTATTCAGGGGGGCGGAAAATTAACCGCTACCAGCATTGATGTGCCCGGCGATATTTCCTCGGCCACGTTCTTTATGGTGGGGGCTGCGATTGCACCGGGTTCAGATATTACTCTGCAACATGTAGGTATTAACCCAACGCGGATTGGTGTTATCAATATTTTGAAGCAAATGGGCGCGGATATAAGCTTGAGCAACGAAGCAGTGACCGGCGGAGAACCGGTTGCCGATATTCGGGTTCGCTATGCGCCATTGACCGGCATTGACATTCCACAGGATCAGGTGCCATTGGCGATTGATGAATTTCCGGCAATATTTATTGCCGCTGCTTGCGCAGAAGGCCGCACAGTATTGACGGGTGCTGAAGAATTACGCGTTAAAGAGAGTGATCGGATTCAGGTCATGGCTGATGGATTACAGGCACTCGGCATTGACGCTCAGCCTACGTCTGATGGCATGATTATCGAAGGTGGAATTATTGGCAGTGGTGAAGTGGATGGACATGGTGATCATCGTATTGCGATGTCATTTGCCATGGCGGCATTACAGGCTGGCGGCGCAATACAGATTAATGACTGTGCCAATGTTGCCACCTCATTTCCGAATTTTGTCGAATTAGCGACTGACTGTGGTTTGCAGATTGATGCCTTCGATGTCTGATATACCTGTATTAACAATTGATGGACCCAGCGGCTCCGGAAAGGGCACTTTGGCCCAGCAGATGGCAGAAAAGCTGGGCTGGCACTATCTGGATAGTGGTGCCATTTACCGTGTCCTGGCTCAGGCGGCGTTAAAGCATCAAATTGATTTAACCGATGAAACCGCGCTGGCATCCATAGCGGCTCAGCTGGATGTGCAATTTGTGTTAAAGGATGGTCAGCTGCAGGTGGTTCTGGAAGATGAAGATGTTTCGTTACTGATTCGTTCTGAACAGGCGGGCAATGCTGCGTCGAAAGTTGCCGCATTTCCAGCCGTTCGCTCAGCTTTATTACAAAGACAGCGTGATTTTTGCCAACCGCCAGGGTTAGTCACAGATGGCCGCGATATGGGCACCGTGGTGTTTCCAGATGCGCCATACAAAGTCTTTCTTACAGCCAGTGCCGAGGTTCGGGCGGAGAGACGATATAAGCAGTTGAAAGAGAAAGGAATTGATAGTAACCTTTCCGATCTCGTAGCCGAAATATCAGAACGTGATGAACGGGATACGCAACGTGAAGTAGCGCCACTACGGCCTGCCGATGATGCCGTTATTCTGGATTCAACACAACTCGGTATCGAAGCTGTTTTAGAAAAAGTCAGTGCGTTAATCGGCTGATTTATTAGGGTACTTGTCTGGGTGGTCCAGGCAGGTTTTTTTGTTAATTTCCTGCAATCGCAGGACTAACGGGCGATTCTGTTATCTGAACAGGATCAAGGATATTTATAATGAGCGAAAGCTTTGCTGATCTCTTTGAAGAGAGTCTAAACGCAACCCCAATGCAACCAGGCAAAATTGTTACCGGTACGGTAGTCAATGTTGGTCCTGATGTTGTTATGGTTAACGCAGGTCTGAAATCTGAAGGCGCTATCCCAGTTGCCGAATTCATGAACGAAAAAGGTGAAATCACCGTTTCTGTTGGTGATTTGGTCGATGTTTCTCTGGAAACACTGGAAGATGGATTTGGTGCAACACAATTATCACGTGAAAAAGCCAAAGCCGCTGAAGCATGGATTAGATTGGAACATGCATTTGAAGCCAATGAAACCGTTATCGGTATTATTTCCGGTAAGGTTAAAGGTGGTTTCACTGTAGATCTGGAAAACATCCGAGCGTTCCTGCCGGGTTCACTTGTTGATGTACGTCCTATCCGTGATACTTCACACCTCGAAGGCAAAGAGCTTGAGTTCAAACTGATTAAGCTGGATCGCCCACGTAATAATATCGTTGTTTCACGCCGTGCCATTATGGAAGCTGAGAACAGCGTTGAACGCGAAGCCCTTCTGGAAACATTGGAAGAAGGCAAAGTGGTTAAAGGTATCGTTAAGAACCTGACCGATTACGGCGCGTTTGTTGACTTGGGTGGTATTGATGGTCTGTTGCATATCACTGATATGGCATGGAAACGTGTTAAACATCCTTCAGAAGTTGTCGCTATCGGTGACGAAATCGATGTACAGGTTCTGAAATTTGATAAAGAACGTGAACGTGTATCGCTTGGCCTTAAACAGTTGGGCGACGATCCATGGAAAGATATCGCACGTCGTTATCCAAACAGCACTCGCATCCAGGGTAAAGTTACTAACATTGCTGACTACGGTTGTTTTGTTGAAATCGAAGATGGCGTTGAAGGTTTGGTTCACATGTCTGAAATGGACTGGACCAATAAAAACGTTCACCCTTCTAAACTGGTTACTTTGGGTGATGAAGTTGAAGTTATGGTTCTGGATATTGACGCTGAACGTCGTCGTATCTCACTGGGTATCAAACAGTGCCAGACTAACCCTTGGGAAGAGTTCTCAATGACTCATAACAAAGGTGATAAAGTCAGCGGCGCTATCAAATCAATCACTGATTTTGGTATCTTCATTGGCCTGGATGGCGGTATTGACGGCTTGATTCACTTGTCAGATATCTCTTGGGAAGAAGAAAACGAAGAACTAATTCGTGACTTCAAAAAAGGCGATGAAGTAGAAGCTGTCGTATTGGCGATTGACCCTGAACGTGAACGCATTTCACTGGGTATCAAACAATTGCAGGACGATCCATTCTCAGCTTATCTGTCTGAACACCCACGTGGCACTGTTGTGAACGGTAAAGTCATTGCAGTTGATGCTAAAGGTGCAACGATTGAATTGGCTGAAGGTGTAGAAGGTTACGTTCGCGTAGCTGATATCGCACGTGAGCGTATCGAAGATGCCAGCAAAGTGCTGAATATCGGTGATGACGTTGAAGCTAAATTTACAGGAATGTCTCGCAAGGATCGCACGCTGACTCTGTCAATCAAAGCTAAGGATGATCAGGAAGAATCTGAAGCAGTGAAAGAGTACAGTAATGTTAGTTCCGGCAATACCACTTTAGGTGATTTGCTGAAAGAACAAATGAATCAGAAAGATAGCTAATCTGATCATTGGGTGAGCATCCGGTCAGACCGGATGCTCATTTTCTTGTTATACAGCTGCCTTTTTATTTAAGGCATAACCCAAAAGTCTACTGCCGGGAATCTAGGAAATTATGACCAAGTCTGATTTGATAGAAATACTATCCGAAAAACAATCTCTATTGAATTACCGAGACGTTGAACTAGCGGTGAAGTTAATTCTTGAACAGATGAGCGATTGTCTGTCACGTGGCGATCGTATTGAGATCAGAGGGTTTGGCAGTTTCACCTTGCATCATCGTCCACCCAGAGTAGGACGTAATCCAAAAAGCGGTGAATCCGTTAAACTTGATGAAAAATATGTACCACACTTTAAACCCGGAAAAGAATTACGCGATCGCGTTAATAATGCCGCTGGTTTTTAACAAAAATGAAAATTAGTCAGGAAGCCGTTACTGACGCTCTTGTAATTAAAAGTTATGGCGACGGCTTTCTACTGATTCAAGC
>Ga0207876_1000083_pt1 | contig 51244 bp, 45 predicted proteins | sample MalvirmetaMSP146_FD_184237 | JGI IMG/M metagenome (GOLD analysis project Ga0207876, IMG submission 184237) | Marine viral communities from the Deep Pacific Ocean - MSP-146 (SPAdes) | ecosystem: Environmental > Aquatic > Marine > Oceanic | place: Pacific Ocean | collected 2011-07-10
CAAATTCTAACACAGGTTTTAACAGCTGATGCTTGTCCAAAAGCAAAGCAATGGGTACTCTAATCGATTCGTTTTTTATTCGATACTGGGAGACACTCTTATGGCGGACAGCAAACACTGCCGACTATTGATTTTAGGCTCTGGTCCGGCGGGCTATACGGCCGCGGTTTATGCTGCTCGTGCTGCTTTAGAACCCGTGTTAATTACTGGTATTGAACAAGGTGGTCAGTTAACCACCACCACCGATGTCGATAACTGGCCTGGTGATGCCGATGGGGTGCAAGGCCCGGAATTAATGCAGCGTATGCAAAAACATGCAGAACGTTTTGGTACCGATATTATCTTTGATCATATCCATACTGCGGATTTAACTCAGCGCCCATTCAAATTAACCGGCGATGCTGGCGAATACACAGCTGATGCCTTGATCATTGCTACCGGTGCGTCTGCAAAATATCTGGGTATGGATTCTGAAGAAGCCTTTAAAGGGCGCGGTGTTTCAGCATGTGCCACCTGCGATGGTTTCTTCTATAAAAATCAACCTGTTGCCGTCATCGGTGGTGGTAACACAGCAGTGGAAGAAGCATTGTATTTATCTAATATCGCTTCCAAAGTCACCGTAATTCATCGCCGTGATAGCTTCCGCAGTGAAAAAATTCTCAGTAATCAGTTACTGAAAAAAGCCGAAACCGGTAATGTGGAAATTCTCTGGAATCATACTCTGGATGAAGTACTTGGGGATGATGCTGGTGTCACTGGTATTCGGGTCAAGAGCACAGAAACCGATAATACTCAGGAATTTGCTGTTCAGGGTGTGTTTATTGCCATCGGCCATCAACCTAACACGTCAATGTTTAAAGGTCAGCTGGAAATGCAGCACGACTACATTATCCTCAAGAAAGGTACCCAGACCAGTATTCCTGGGGTATTTGCCGCAGGTGATGTGTCGGATCCTATTTACCGTCAGGCAATTACCTCAGCCGGAGCCGGCTGTATGGCGGCGCTGGATGCTGAACGTTTTCTGGAAAGTGAAAAATAAAAACTATTCAGGCAGGGGCATCCCCTGCCTTGTATATCCCTAGGAGAAAGACCCATGGCACTTTATCAACATATTTTGATTGCAGCGGATTTTTCCAACCATACGGATATGGTGATTCATCGAGCCAAAGCACTGGCAGCTGCCAACAATACTCGTTTGAGTTTATGTCATATCGTAGAGGATTTTCCGCTTACAGATTTTGCTTATGAGCCAATGATTAGTGTTGATGCCGATATGCGCGAAGCTTTACTCGATGCAGGCAAAAAACAACTGACCGCTTTAGGGCAAAAGTTTGATATTGAACCGAATAATCAATGGATTGAATTTGGCAGTCCAGGTCGCGACATTGTGCGTATTGCCGAGGAAAATAATGTTGATTTGATCGTCGTGGGCTCTCACGGTCGTAAAGGCATTAAAATGCTACTTGGTTCCACCGCCAATGCTGTACTGCATCATGCTGGATGTGACGTTTTAGCGGTCAGGTTAAAGGACGAAAGTTAAGCCACAGATGACTATACGCCTGTCCTCTTTAGGACCGTTTCTTGCTGTGGCGTTTATCAACGCTATGGTCGACCTTGGCCACAAAATTATTGTGCAAAATACCATCTTCAAAATTTATGATGATGCGGCGCAAGTCGGCCTGACTGCTATTGTTAATGCTTTAATTTTATTACCCTTTATTTTATTGTTTACTCCGGCTGGTTATCTTTCAGATCGATTTGCCAAACCCGGTATTATGCGCTGGTCGGCTTTTTCTGCCGTCATTGTTACCTTGTTGATAACACTCTCCTATTATCAAGGCTGGTTTATTTTTGCCTTTGCGCTAACCTTTGTTTTAGCAGCACAAAGTGCGATCTACTCTCCCGCCAAATATGGCTATATCCGTGAGCTGGCTGGTAAAACTGAACTTGCCCCTGCCAATGGTTTTCTGCAAGCCACTACCATCGTGGCAATACTAAGTGGGATATTTGTCTTTACCATCTTGTTTGAAAGCATGTTAAGCGGTCAGGTATATCAAAATGAAGCCGATATTATTCGGCTGATTGCCCCACTGGGATGGTGTTTGGTGGGATTGTCATTATTAGAATTATGGCTGGCATGGCGTCTGCCAATATTGCTTCCCAGCCAGGCAGAGCGACGTTTTAACTGGGAAGCCTATACGCAAGGTAAACAACTAAAAACCAATGTAAAACTGGTGACTACCAATCCGATAATCTGGTTTTCGATATTGGGATTATCATTATTCTGGGCGTTATCCCAAACCATGCTGGCAGTCTTTCCAGCTTTTGCCAAAATTGTGCTGAGTGAAGACAATACGATTGTCATTCAGGGATTATTAGCCTGCTCAGGCCTGGGCATTATCAGTGGTTCTCTTCTGGCCGGAAAACTCTGTCGTCAACAAATTCATTTCCCTGTTATTTTGGTGGGAGCGATTGGATTAATCACCATGCTGTTTGTAATCCCCTACCTTAATACTGTCATACCGTTCGCTTTAGCAATAATTGGCTTTGGTTTTTTTGGCGGTTTGTTTATTATTCCACTTAATGCTTTAATTCAGATGCATGCTGATATCATGCAGCTGGGTAGCGTATTGGCTGCTAATAACTGGGTACAGAATCTGGCGATGATCAGTTTTTTAATGCTGACATATCTGGTAGCCAAAGCAGATACACCCAGTGCATTATTTTTACAATATTTACCTTGGTTAGCTGTACTATTGATTATCCCAATTCTCATTAAATTAAAACGCAAATTTGTCTGATAAAAACTCACTAAGAAGGATTTTTTGTGTCAACGTCATCATCATTCCCACCCGTTTACACTGAACCTTTTCATCAGGCCTCTGAAAATCTGCGCCGGGCATTACCCTTTATCAATCAGCATCAAACCCCGGTTAACCCGGTAAATTACGCCGTCTGGTATGAATATGTCGCTGGCACCAATCAGGCATTAAAAAAAGCGATTGACAGTCGATTACAACAGAAACAGAAAATCACAGCTGAAATCACTCAGCAGCTTTATGAAAAATACGTCTTAATGGGCATGCCGGAAAGGCTTGAGGCCACTAATAATGGCCTTAGACTGGTCGTCGACAATACGATGAATCAAATCAATAAGGTTGAACTGGCAGCTGATGACTTTTCAGAAGATTTAGCTGTTCAGCAAACGAAACTGGAACAATCCGAAGATATTTCAGTAATCAAAGGTGTGTTGTCAGAAATACTGGAAAATACTCGTCGACTCGGACAGTCTGGCAGCGATCTGAAACAAGAGCTGGCCGAAACCACACAGGAAATTCTGAAACTCAGATCAGAATTGGAAGCCGTAAAACAGGAAGCCATAACTGACGGGTTAACTGGTCTGTTAAATCGTCGCTACCTCAACAAAGAACTTGCCGAGTTGTGCCATCAAGGTAAAAACGTATTTACATTAGCCCTGTTTGATCTCGATAACTTTAAACAGTTAAATGATAGGTTTGGTCATTTACTCGGGGATCGTGTCCTGCAATTCTTTGCCAGTCTGCTGAAAAAACATTGTGTGGATAAACCACATATTGCAGCCCGTTTTGGTGGGGAAGAGATGGCGCTGATTTTTATTGATACTCCATCAAACATAGCGGTGCAAATTGCAGATAATATTCGTCTGCAACTGGCTGAGAGTAACCTGAAGAAAAAAGATAGTGCGGAAACAATTGGAATAGTGACTGTTTCGGTTGGCTTGAGCCAGTATCAACCGGGGGATACCACATTGAATATTATTGAACGTGCGGATGTTGCTTTATATGAATCAAAAGCAGCTGGTCGAAATTGTATTACGTTACGTTAATCAGAACTTGTAAAACTGGCTGTTAAGATAGTCTACCACCTGATTTTTTTGTTCTTTAGTCCAGTTAACATCAGCGGCAATCGCACAATTAGCGACGCGCTTATTTAACCCCTCCAGACTTTTAACACCCCGCTTATCCCGGGTGTATAGCGAATTTGGTTTTCCGTCAGTCAGTGACGCATGACATTGCATGCAGTTGTTATCGTGTAATTGTTTTCCCTGTGCAAGCGCCGTAGCGCTGACAGTGAGGAAAATCATAGCCACTAAATAACGCATAGATCAGACAACCGCTCGTGTTTGTAATGCAGCAATACGCAAAGATGCGGGCGGATGCGAATCATAGATAGCCGACACCAGAGGGTCCGGTGTTAACGTACTGGCATTTTCTTTATACAAAGCCACCAACGCGGTAATCAAGTCATCGGCATTGGAAACCGATGCCGCATAGGCATCTGCTTCAAACTCGTATTTGCGTGACATCGATGTCATCAACGGATGCAGGAAGAAACTGAATACCGGAATCACCAGCATAAACAGAATCAGTGCAATCGCATTATTTTGTGTCTCGACACCCAGACCAGTGTAAAACCAGGTCTGTGTTGATGCCCAACCTAGCAATGCCAATCCAACCAGACTCATCACAGCCATCATCAGCATATTCTTGACGACATGCTTGCGACGGAAATGTCCCAGTTCATGAGCGAGGACGGCTTCAATCTGATCTTCATTCAACGTATTCAACAACGTATCAAAAAATACGATGCGTTTGTTATTACCCAAGCCTGTGAAATAGGCATTGCCGTGACCACTGCGGCGTGAACCGTCCATCACATAAATACCCTGACTTTTGAAGCCACAGCGCTGCAATAAATTTTCGACCTTCTGTTTCAGGTTGGCATCATCCAGAGGGGTAAATTTATTAAATAACGGCGCGATAAATGCTGGATAGGCCCACATCATCACCACGGCAAAAACCATCCAGGCGGCCCATAAATACAACCACCAGAATTCACCTGTGCTGTTCATCAACCACAAGGTCACCCAGGCAATCGGTGCTCCGAGAACCAACATCAGCAACATCTGTTTACCAAAGTCACCTAAAAATAAGGCAGGTGTATTACGGTTAAAGCCGAATTTCTCTTCCATTACAAAAGTGCGATACCAGGACAACGGTAATTCCAGCAATGAACCAATTACCAGAAAACTCAGAATCAAAACCACACCAGTTGTCATGGCTGACCATCCCAGACTTTCCCAGGCTCCGGACAATAATGCCAAACCACCGCCCAATGTCCACAGGATTAAGACAATTGCACCAAACCAGCTTTCGCGGCGCATTTGAGCACCTTTAGCCACAGTGTAATCAGCAGCTTTCTGATGTGCAGCCAAACCGATCTGCTCACGAAATGCGGCAGGCACTTCATCGCGATTCGCCAGCACATGGCGACGTTGACGCAATGACAACCAGATCTCAATCCCCGTCATCAGGGCGAGTGCAATTAAAAATATCCAGCTAAATTCGTTCATAATTTTTTAAACCAGTTAGAATCGTATAATGTGTGGTGTACATTAGCCTTTGATACAATCAATGGCAACATAGTTCACTTAAATCTGTAGTAATAAAAAGACGGAGCCCATGGCCAAAAGCAAACATAACCTGATCTGGATTGACCTGGAAATGACCGGTCTCGATACCAATAACGACTATATTATCGAAATTGCCACCATTGTCACTGACAGCGACCTGAATATTTTGGCAGAAGGCCCGATCATTGCTATTCATCAATCTGACGCTATTCTGGCGGGTATGGATGAATGGAATACCAAACAGCATGGTGGTTCTGGGCTGGCTGACCGCGTTCGTAACAGCATTGTTACGGTCGAACAGGCCGAACAGGAAACCCTGGATTTTTTGAAAAAGCACGTCCCTGCTGGTATTTCGCCCATGTGTGGCAATAGTATCTGTCAGGATCGCCGCTTTATGGCGCGGTTGATGCCCGAACTGGAAGCCTATTTCCATTACCGTAATCTTGACGTTAGCAGCTTCAAAGAAATTGCACGGCGCTGGGCGCCCAAAGTCGAAAAATCTTTCAAGAAAAAGTCGTCGCATCTGGCGATGGACGATATCAAAGACTCTATTCGCGAACTGCAGCACTATCGTGAGCATATGATTAAAGTGCCAGAGTAAATTTATAATTTAGAACAATTTCAATTCACGGTAATTTCACGACAACCGCAGGATCATCATTACACTCAATTAAATTGTGATAGTAATGGCGCATCTCAAACCACACTTACCATCCAAATTTTGTTTGGTCTGCAACCGTCCGTTCAGCTGGCGAAAAAAATGGCGTGAGTGTTGGGAGCAGGTGCTTTACTGCTCAGAGCGGTGTCGTCGTCAGCGTAAGCAGGTCAACTACTTATGACCCCCTTATTTGGGTTCCCTGAAAAAATGGTATTACTTGATTGTGAGACCACCGGCGGTAATTCAATTCGTGATCGTCTCACCGAGATTGCTTTGATTGAAATCACTAATGGGGTGGAAACCGATCGCTGGCAAACCTTGATAAATCCGGGGGTCAGCATTCCACCGTGGATCAGCAAACTCACGGGCATTACCGATGTAATGGTGGCAAACCAACCGTCCTTTGCCGACATTGCTGAAGAATTGCAGCAACGTCTAGCGGACAAAGTGTTTGTCGCCCATCATGTTCGATTTGATTATGGTTTTATCCGCGAATCGTTTCGGCGTATTGGTATAACCTTTTCTGCCAAAACGCTGTGTTCGGTCAAAATCAGTCGTTTGTTATACCCGGAACAACGTCGTCATGGTATTGATGCGATTGTTGCCCGGCTCGGCCTGACCATTAATCAACGGCATCGGGCAATGGATGATGCCCAAGTAATTCTTGAGTTATTCCAGCAGACTCAACACGATTTTGATGAATCCACTATCCAGCAAGCCTGTAAGCAATTATCACAACAAACCCGCTTGCCCAGTCATCTGGATATTGCTGAAATTAATAAACTGCCAGAACGCCCAGGTGTATATCAGTTTTTTGATGAACAAGGCGCGCTGTTATATATCGGTAAATCCGTTAATATCAAACAACGTGTGCTCAGTCATTTTGTACATAATGGCAAGCTACGCAACACCGAAATGCAACAACAGCTGCAACATATCGATTTTATCGAAACCCCTTCCGATTTTGGTGCTCAGCTACTGGAAAACCAGTTAATCAAAAGTAAAACGCCGCGCTATAACCGTCGCCAGACCAAAGCAAAACGACTGTATCAAATCGCTTTAACGGTTGATGATAAGGGTTACCACCGTACCACAATTGAAATGGCTGACTTGCATCAGCCGCCGGATATCAGTCAGCGTTATGGATTATTCCGTAGCCAAAAACAGGCAGAAAAAAAACTGCTCGATCTAATTAATGAACATCAGCTGTGTCAGAAACTTTGCGGCTTGGAAAAAACTAAAAATGGCTGTTTTGGTTATCAATTAAAAAAATGTTTGGGTGCCTGCTGCAATGAAGAGCCGGCAGTACGGTACAACCTGCGATTGCAAACTGCTTTATCCGGCATGAAGAATCAGGCCTGGCCCTGGTCAGGCCCAATAGTAATTACGGAACTGCCGGCAGATGGCGATTACGACGCGGCGCACTTTCATTTGGTCGATCAATGGCTTTATCTTGGGACCATCAAAAATCATCATGATGCTTATGAAAAGCTGCAACAGCGATATGCTGAACCCCAATATTTTGATTTGGATGCGTACAAAATCCAGCTACGATTTTTATTAAAACTCCGCCCTAAACAGTTACTGATTGAAACCTTACGTTTACCTGCAGAGGAGGCTTCATGATCTCCAAAAGTCATAGAATTTTAGGTTATGCCGGACTGATGCCTTTCTTAGGATTGGCGATTATGAGCTGGCTGGGCTATTTATATGCTATCGACTGGCTGCTCAGTTATGCGGCATTAATTTTCAGTTTTCTTGGTGGCCTGCTCTGGTATGTCAGCAGCGTTGAAAAGCTGCCCCGGCACGTAGTGATTGTCAGTGTTTCCACCATGCTATGGGCCTGGTGTTGGCTATTATCTCCTACACATTACTGGCTGTGGCTGGCTGCTTTATCATTTATCGGCTTGCACTTATACGAACGTCAGCATCTCGCTGAAATTTATTCTGCCGAATTGATGCAGCTGCGTGGACATCTCTCTTATGGTGCTGCGTTTTTTTTGTGGCTGGCCGCGCTGTCGACATTAAATGTCTGAGCTGCGTTATCTCAACCTGATCCTCGGTGATCAACTTGATGCAGAGAGTCTATTGTTCGATGGCTTTGATCAGCAGCATGATCGACTGTGGATGGCGGAAGTGTCGGCGGAGTCCACAGAATATTTATCGAGTAAACAGCGCACGGTTTTATTTTTATCGGCGATGCGACACTTTGCTGAAAAGCTAAATACTGAGAAATATCCGCTGATTTATTGGACGTTAAAAGATAAAAAATCCAGTTTCCCAGAGGCTTTATCTGCCACGTTAAAACACAATTCATTTGAAAAAATCCGCTGCGTATTGCCTGGTGATGTCCGTGTTATAAATGAAATACAACAATGCGCTAAAGACTCTGATATCGAGATTGAATGGCTGGCCGATCAGCATTTCATCAGTGAAAAAGGAGAATTCAAAGCCTGGTTAGCCAATCGCAAACAACCGCGAATGGAATTCTGGTATCGCCAACTGCGTAAAAGCAGGCAAATCCTGATGGAAAATGATCAGCCGATTGGCGGTCAATGGAATTTTGATAAGGACAACCGCAAAAGCTTTGGCAAAAAAGGACCATCCAAATTGCCTGCTCCTTTATTGTTTAAAGCGGATGACATCACCAGACAAGTCATAGCGGATGTTGAAAAATTTCTGCCCAATCTCTACGGTAATATTGAAAGCTTTAACTGGCCAGTCACTCGTCAGCAGGCATTAGAGGCATTAAAAGATTTCATTAAACACCGGTTGAAACATTTCGGCGATTATCAGGATGCGATGTGGACTGATGAACCTTGGCTTTATCATTCACGCTTATCGACCTGCCTGAATCTCAAACTACTCTCCCCCGCAGAAGTTATTGCAGCGGCTGAAAAAGCCTATGCCAAAAATGAAGCACCATTAAATGCTGTGGAAGGTTTTATTCGGCAAATCCTCGGCTGGCGGGAATATGTGCGGGGGCTTTACTGGAGCTATCGCGATGACTGGTTGCAGATGAATGCACTCAATGCCCGGCGTAATCTGCCAACGCTTTATTGGGATGCCGAAACCGAAATGACCTGTCTGCATCACAGTGTCAAACAGGTGTTAGATCATGGATACGGGCATCATATTCAACGGCTGATGGTGACGGGCTTGTTTGCGTTGTTATGGAGCGTCAAACCAAAGGCTATTCACGAGTGGTATCTGGCAATGTATGTCGATGCCGTTGCCTGGGTGGAAATTCCTAATACCTTGGGTATGAGCCAATATGCCGATGGCGGCATCGTCGGCTCCAAACCATATATTGCCAGCGGTGCTTATATTGATCGCATGTCCAATTATTGTCAGTCTTGTCCATTTAATCCCAAGCAAGCCAGTGGAGAGAATGCCTGTCCATTTACCACGCTGTACTGGCATTTTGTCGACCGGCATCAGGATTTGCTGAGTAAAAACCCTCGTCTCGGTATGCAGGTCAAAAACTGGCACAACAAATCTCAAGAAGAACAACAGGCCATCAGCCAGCGTGCTGAGTTCCTGTTCAAAAATTTACCGTAAGGAAGCTCCATGCAAGCAACTCAACTGGTCTGGTTACGCAATGATTTACGACTGGATGATCATCCGGCATTGGCACTCGCAGCCGAACAAGGGCCAATCCAGGTAGTATTCTGCGCCACGCCTGAACAATGGCAACAACATGATGAATCCCCGGCAAGATTGGGGCTTCGCGCAGCAGTATTACAGGATATCGCTGATCGACTTGCACAGCTTGGCATACCTTTTCATTTACTTGAAGTCGATTTTTTTACCGATGTGCCTGATGAATTATTGAAATTCTGCCAGCAGCAAAATATCAGTGATCTCTGGTTTCAGGCCGAAACGCCGCTGGATGAACAACGCCGTGATCAGGCGGTAAATAATGTCTTAAGCAAAGCCAATATAAATGTACATTTGCTCGCCGAAGATTTACTGGTCGCCATACCAGTAAAAACCCAACAGGATGATCCTTTTAAAGTATTTACGCCCTATTACCGTCGCTGGATGCAAATCCTCGAAGATATTCAGCAAGCCCCGTATGCTGAGCCGAAACCACAGGGCAAAGCCTTAAAGCCTGACTTTTTGAAATGCGATTGGGCCGGTGAGTTTCGTGATGACTTATGGCCCGGCAATGAACAAAAAGCCTTGGAACGCGTTTCAGCTTTTTGTGAAATCAAACTCGATGATTACAAAAGCCAACGCGATTTTCCAAGCAAACCGGCCACCAGCACCCTGTCACCGTATCTGGTCAACGGTCAGTTAGGTCCGAGAAGATTACTGGCTACCATTCAGTTTTATTGCGGTGAAGCCAACCGTGACTGGCGTCATGATGACTGGTTGCGTGAACTCGCCTGGCGGGATTTTTATAAACAATTATTGCTGTATTTTCCACGCCTCAGCATGGGTAAAGCATTCAAACCGGAAACCGAAAAAGTTATCTGGCGCGAAGATGAAGCCGGATTCAAAGCATGGTGCGAAGGTAAAACCGGCTTTCCAATTGTTGATGCTGCTATGCGCCAACTTAATCAAACCGGCTGGATGCATAATCGTCTCAGAATGATTACCGCCAGTTTCCTGAGCAAACTGCTGCTGCTCGACTGGCGACGTGGGGAACAGTATTTTATGCAGACATTAATTGATGGCGAATTCGCTGCGAATAACGGCGGCTGGCAATGGAGTGCATCAACCGGCGTCGATTCAGCGCCATACTTTCGGGTCTTTAACCCCACCCTGCAATCCGAACGCTACGATCCACAGGGATTATTTATCAAACGCTTTGTTCCGGAATTAAAGGATGTACCAATCAAGCAATTGCATAATCCACCAGCGGAACTACGCGAACAATGCGGCTACCCGCAGCCGGTTGTGGATTATAAACAAGCCAGAAAAGATGCCATCGCGGCTTTTAAGGATTTGCCGAAAGATTAACTTTCAATTGAATCCAAAGCTTTTGGTACCGGCACTCCAAAGGTTTAATCCGCAGATTACGCAGATGGACGCAGATTTTTTGGATTAACCAAGGAACGGAAGGCACAAAGAATAATAAATAATGTAAGTCGGGTTAGCGCAGCGTAACCCGACATAGAAAACATGATTGTTGGGCTTCGTGCCTCAGCGCCAACCTACGGAAGTTTTTTAATCCACCAAATCTTATGATTATTAAGGCAAAATAAGATCAACATTGCGTTTCGAATAATCTGCGTCCATCTGCGTAATCTGCGGATAGATATCTACTAAACCTTTGTGTCTCTTTGGTTAATAACCTGAAAGGTCTCAGCCATTTAAAACAATGATGCCCAAGGCGATCACATAAACAGAGAGAATTAAGGCACTTTCGAAACCAATTCGACCAATACCGTATGTCTCGCGTCGCACCATGCCCAGCAAAAGAATGGCAGTCATCAGAATACTGACCAACCCCCATGTCATCTGTACTGGTGACATATCGTGATAGATGGAATTATGCGGATAGCCCGCATCGGCTGCGGCTACCACGAGAATATTAAAACAGTTTGTACCGAAGATATTACTAACTGCCAGGGTCAGCGCGCCATAACGTATCGCGGCGATAGTGGTCACCAATTCGGGTGTGGAAGTCGCCAGGGCAGTAAACAAGCCACCCACCAAAGTGTCAGAAAGGCCAGTATGATCAGCAATACCTTTGGCTGATTCCATTACCATCCAACCCGCGATGCAGGTCACCAAAGCCAGGGCAATAAACCCAAGCCATGTCGCCGCCAAGCTACCATGATGTTGTTTTTCAGGTTTATCCGGAACTGTCTGGCGGGTTGATCGGGGAAACCACATGGGTCTTGACTGCGTCTGGTGAACCAAGTGCAAACCAAACAGATAGGCGACGACGATCACCGGTGTAACCGGATGCACACCCCAGAAGGAAACCGAAGGTGTGACGATCGCCAGTAACGGCAGCGTTAGTAAAACGATCAACAAGCCTGCCAACATCAGGTTCACAGGAGAAGCAGCGGCATGTTCAAGATTGGCTTTGCGATAAACAATGTCTGCAATGCCAAGAAATACCAGATTCACCGCCATGCTACCCATAACATTACTCATGGCTAAATCAGGCCGTGAATCCATTGCGGCACTTAAAGTCGCGGCAAAATCCGGTAGCGAAGTGACTCCCGCCAGCAGCAATACTCCAAACAAAGCTTCCCCCATGCCAGTCCGATCAGCCAGTTCATCTGCCAATTTTGCCAACCGGCTGCCAGCGAGAATGATGACCAGAGCAGCGATGCCAAAAGCGATCATGTTGAACGTCAAGGATGAAAACATTTAGGGCCTCAAATGGCTATGAATTGCCTGAAATATTAATCAAAACTTATTCTCAGCCAAAACTACCATGATTTGATCCGCAGATTTTTTAAATATAACCACAGAGACACAGAGGGCACAGAGGTTTAATAGATATTTATCCGCAGATTAAGCAGATGGACGCAGATTAATTGAGAAGCAATGTTGTTAATATAAAAAATTCGTAGGTTGGCGCTGAGGCACGAAGCCCAACAATCATTTTTTTTGTGTCGGATTACGTTTCATTAACCCGACCTACATTATTTATTAATCTCTATGCCCTCTGTGTCTCTGTGGTTAATTACCACTTATCAAGTCCCTATCACACCACCATCATCTTTAGTAATAAGCACCGTTGCAGAACGGGGACGGCCATTTGGATGATGATCGGGCCAGTTACTGGCCGCGTTAGGATTTTGGGGCGACTTATTAATGCCACGTCTTTGCAGAACATCTAACATTTCACCTGGATGCTGAATATTCACCCACATGGTTTTCATATCGGGTGTCATGATTACGCCAGTGACTTCACAACCAACGGGACCGGTGAGAAAACGGCGGATTTCGCCGGTCGCAGGATCGGCGGCCAGCATCTGGTTATTGCCGAATTCTTTAAACCGCCCATCATTCATTACGCTGGAACTGACATCGGTCTGAATCCATAACACACCGCGGTCATCGATATATAAACCATCGGGATTGGCGAACTGTTCACCCTCTCCTTCGCCGCCCAAAACAAATACCTGCCAACTAAACTCAGTGGAAGTGGCATCAGCTTCGCTGAATTTAATGATATGACCAAAAAGATTCTGGTTACGCGGATTAGCTGCATCTTTGCTTGGTTTGTCTTCACTACCCCGATCGCTGTTATTGGTTAGCGAAACAAACACATCATCGGTGTGTGGATGCACGGTAATCCATTCAGGGCGATCCATTTTGGTGGCGCCCACTATATCTGCTGCTGCACGGGCATGAATCAACACATCAGCTTGATCGACAAAACCATTTTCAGCAGTTAAGCCATTCTCGCCAAACACCAGCGGCAACCAACGGGCGCTGCCATCCTCTTCAAAGCGGGCAACATATAGAATGCCTTCATCCAACAGACGTCCATGCTGTGCCCCAAGGGTGCCATCCCATGCATCGTGGGTAATAAATTTATAGATATATTCAAATTTGGAATCATCACCCGAATAAAATGCCAACCGGCCATCCTTACCGACTTTATGAGCCACATTTTCATGTGCAAAGCGGCCAAGAGCTGTACGTTTTACTGGGATGCTTAGCGGATCATATGGATCAAACTCAACCACCCAGCCAAAGCGATTGGCTTCATTAGGCTCTTTATCCAGATCAAAACGCTTATCGAACTGCTGCCAGCCATAATAGCTGAAACCTAATTTGTAACGCTGCCAACGGCGTTCTGTATCAGCATCTCTTGGCTGATTGGGATCAGCTACAAAGTAATAATGAAAATTCTCTTCGCAGGTCAGATACGTGCCCCAGGGTGTTTTACCATTGGCGCAGTTGTTTAATGTACCCAATACATTTTTGCCTTCAGGATCGGCTTGGGTTCTCAGCAACGCATGTCCTGCTGCCGGGCCGCTGATCTGCATTGGTGTGTTAGCCGTTAACCGGCGGGCATAGGTCGATGGCCGGACAATTTGCCACTCACCATTTCCCTGCCTGACTTCAATCAATGACACACCGTGAGCATTTTGCTCTTTGGTAACTTTATCGGCAGTATAGGTTTCCGGTGAATGGGTATGGCTGCCATCGGTATGAATGACATCCAGATCCAGATATTCATGATTCATTACCAGCAGGCCATGATCATTGTTATCTGAACCTTTAGGCAGCGGAAAATACTGCAAGGCATCATGGTGCATACCTGCTTGTTGCATTTGATCAGCGGCACTGTTGCTGGCATCCATATTAAATGCCGGGCCATCCGAAATAGGATCACCCCAACGGTAAAACACTTCAGCCCGATAGCCCTCCGGTACCATTACTTCATCCAGTAAATCAGCGGCCGGAATCGGCGTAAAGCCAAGTAATTGAGCATGATTGTGAAGCATCGTAGCCGCAGAAGATAATGGCATGGCTGATGCCAGCATTGCACCTAAACTGAATTGCAGCACTGAACGTCGACTCAACTGCTTTTGCAGGAGTGGCTCAAAATGGTTGTTCATAAAAATTCCAACTACAAATTACGACTCGGTTTAGTGTTTTAGCTGCCCCACCAGTATATTCAGATTCTGGCTGACTTGATTGAGACTTTGCCCAGCTTGTTCAATTCCCGTGATTTGCTGATTCACGGTATCGGAGCGTTGTTTAATCTGCTCGGTACTTCTGGCGATATCGTCCACTACGGCCGTCTGTTGCTGAGTGGCTGTGGCGATGGAAGCATTGACTTGATGAATATTCTGCACCGCCTTTATTACCGGAGTCATCGCTGTTTTAGCTTTAAAATCTTGTTCAGCACATTGTTCCGCAAACTGACTTTGGGTCCGAACCGTTGCAGCGGCTTCACCGCTACTATTCAACAGATCGACAATAATGGCCTGGATTTCTTCTGTTGATTGTTTGGTACGGGTCGCCAGTTGTCGAACTTCATCGGCTACCACACTGAATCCTCTGCCATGCTCACCGGCTCTTGCTGCCTCAATTGCCGCATTCAAGGCCAATAGATTAGTTTGCTCAGCCACGCTTTGAATCACCACCAGCACCTGACTGATATCCTTGCCACGTTGTTCCAGTTTATTCATCGTGCTTTCAAATGCTAACAAATCCTCAGCGAGTTGATGACTGGCATTGGCAGCAGTGGTTAATTGTTGACTGGCCTGCTCAGTTGCCTGTGTAGCCTGTTCTGTCGATTCAGCTGCATTTGAGGCACTTTGGGCAACCTCTTTAAAGGAATACGATAGCTCGGTAACCGCAGCCGAAACTTCCTCAGTGGCGGCAATCTGTTGTTGATTGACCTTAACCGCCTGCATTGATGCAGTTTGTAAATCTGTACTGGCAGACAATACATTTTGAGATTGCTGATTCAGCTTATCAATCAATTGAGCAAAATAACTTTGCAGCTGCAGAGCCGATTGCTCAACTGATCGCGATTCGACAAAGGGCAACTCCGAAACCAGGGACTGTTGAAAGTTACCTTTAATCATCTGACTGAAATAATGCTCCAGCTGAATCAGAAAACGGATAATTCGTTTCTGTAAAAAATAGAACAGCAAAATAGTCAGGATAATAATGCTAACGACCCCCATCATGATCCACTGCACCTGCCGACTGATGGAGTGTTTAATGTCTTCTATTTTCAACTGAAAATGATCCAGCGTGTCGGCAAATGTAGAAATTTCGCCACCTAAGGCCGCGCGTTTTTGCTGTAGCTGCTGATCAAACTGTAATGTATTGCTTAATTCTTTTTCATAGCGCCCGCTCAGTGATAATAATGAATCAATGCCACGTTGACCTAGTTCTTCCGGATCCTGGGGAATTAATGCTTCGGTATTCACTTCCGAATAAATGCCAAATTTTGGCAGGGTATTTAATTGTTCCAGCTTAGCGATAAACGCATTGTTCGCAGAAACTAACGCCGTTTGAATATCGCTGGTTTGCAACTCGATATACCGCTGCCGCAGGCGACCAATATCATTCAGCTGACGACTTAATTCTGCCAGTAGTGCCGTAAAAGATTGCTGATAGGGATGTCCTTGCGCTTCACTGTTTTCAACGTAGTCGATCAAAAGGCCAATCTCACCATCTCGTTCACGCTCGTTCTGAATCAGCAGCGCTTGTGGATTACCGGCCAGTTTGCCAGCCTCACGCACTTCAAATAATTTTTCCTGAAGTACAGCAATGGCTGTTTGAATCGTCTGGTTGTCCTGTTGATTGAGCCAGGTCTGTTCAACGGCAGATAATTCAACAAGCTGGGTTTCAGCCTGTTGAAGCAGATCGGCATCACCAGAAGCGAGATAACGGGCCAGCAACACCCGCACTTCAACATCAAATCGGGATTTAAATTGCTGGAACTGCTGGGCAATCTGATAGGGCTTGTCTAATTGTTGCCAGCCCCATATACCCGCCAGCACGCCAATCATTAATCCAGCAGCCATAAATATTGCCAGCCATCTTGATACCCCACTTAATCTCACACCTGCTCCAGTTTAAATAGACATACAGGCACGGGACTTTATCGATTGTTAATGACAGCTTTATGACGGATTAATGTGCTGTTCCAAAGCCCATTGAACATGTTCACGTACAAGTTCTGAGGGATGTTCAAGCCGGCCTTTTAATGCCGCCACAATTTTTTGCGATGTTTTGGCATTACCCAGAGCAATAGCAATATTCCGCAGCCAGCATTCATAACCAATGCGGCGGATTGGGCTGCCTTCCAGGCGTTGCAGAAATTCTGCTTCGGTCCAGGAAAACAATTCCACCAGCTGAGGTGCATCAAGACCTTCACGTGGCAGATAGGCTGATTCTGTCGTCATCTGAGCAAATTTGTTCCAGGGACACACCAGCTGGCAGTCATCACAGCCATATATCCTATTGCCCATCATAGGTCGAAATTCCACTGGAATACTGCCGCGAAGCTCAATGGTCAGGTACGAAATACAGCGCCGGGCATCGAGTTCGTAGGGGGCAACAATCGCCTGAGTCGGACAGATATCAATACAGGCAGTGCAAGAACCACAATGATCAGATACCGGTTCCGTCAGGGGTAAAGGCAAATCGGTATAAATTTCGCCTAAAAAGAAATATGAACCGTTTTGTCGGTTTAACACATTGGTATGTTTGCCTATCCAGCCCAGTCCGGATTTTTGAGCCAGTGCTTTTTCCATCACGGGGGCGCTGTCAGTAAAAACTCGATACCCCATTGCCCCAACCGCCTCTTCAATCCGCTTTGAAAGCCGAAGTAAACGCTTACGTATCAGTTTGTGATAATCCCGCCCCAGTGCATAACGGGAGATAAAACCCAATTCACTCTCGCCTATCACCTGCCATGCATCGGCAGCGGTTTCCGGCCAGTAATCCATTCTGGCTGTTATTACGCGAATGGTTCCGGGCACTAGCTCTTCTGGATGGGTTCGCAAACTGCCATGACGTTGCATAAATTCCATCTCACCGTGAAAACCGCGCGCTAACCATTGTTGCAATTGATCTTCTGCTGCTGACAGGTCAATATCACTGACCCCGAGCTGCTGAAAGCCTAATGAACGCGCCCAGATCTGCATATCTTCTAAAAGCGCTCGGGATAACTGCACTGTATTTGAATCGGCCATGCGGGCTATTATAGTGAACTGAATTTTTTCATCGGGATATTATTTTATGTCGACCTTGCCACATGAACTTTACACTGCTGAACAGACCCGTGAACTGGAACGCATTGTCACAGAGCAACATAATATTTCGTCAGCAAAATTAATGTCACGTGCAGGCAGGGCTGCGCTGGATTGCATTAAATGTCATTGGCCCCAGGCTGAACGAATATTAGTCGTTTGCGGTACCGGGAATAATGGTGGTGATGGCTTTGAACTGGCCAGACAGGCAATAGCCGAAGAGTATCGCGTCAGTATTTTTCAGGTGGGTGATGAAAAAGAAATGAGTGAAGAAACCCTTTCAGCCCGTGAAGCAATTATTGCCAGCGGTGTTGAAGTTCATCGGTTTGAAGAAAAATTACCCACCACAGACGTTATTGTTGATGCACTTTTGGGTATAGGACTCAATCGTGAAGTAAGTGGTGACTACGCCTTAGCGGTTAATGCTATCAATGAACATACAAAACGAATACCGGTTTTAGCGCTGGATATTCCTTCCGGTCTACATGCGAACACCGGCCGCGCATTAGGAACCGCTGTTCATGCCACAATCACATTAAGCTTCCTAGGGCTGAACAAAGGGCTATTTACCGGCGAAGGCCCCAATTATTGTGGCCAGGTCTGCTTCGATTCGCTAAAAGTCCCATCTGCTATCTATAAAGTATTTACCCCCATCGCGCGTCGGGTCAGTCTGGAAAACGATGCGGCTGGATTAGCGCCCCGTGAGCGTACAGGTCATAAAGGTTTATATGGCCATTTGTTTATCATTGGTGGCGATCATGGTATGCCCGGTGCAGCACGAGTTGCCGCTGAGGCAGGAGCTCGTGTAGGTGCCGGTTTAACCAGCATTGCAACCCGAAGTGCCCACGGCCCAATCCTTAATCTGGCCCGGCCTGAATTGATGTGTTATGGCGTTGAAAGTGCTAGTGAGCTTGAAGAATTGTTGCGTCCTGCAAATGCACTGTCGGTTGGTCCCGGTCTTGGCCAGAGTGAATGGGCAATTGCATTATTAGACAAAGCCATTGAAACCAACCTGCCGATGGTTGTGGATGCGGATGCACTAAATCTGCTGAGTAAAAATCCTCAACATCATGATAACTGGGTGCTCACCCCGCATCCGGGAGAAGCTGCCCGTTTATTGGGTTGCAGCTCAGAAGATATCCAGGCGGATCGTTTTGCCGCAGTTTATGAACTGCAAAGACGTTATGGTGGCGTGGTGGTCCTTAAAGGATCAGGAACACTGATTTCCAACGGTGAAGCACCCACACGCCTTTCTACCTGGGGTAATCCCGGAATGGGAAGTGGCGGTATGGGTGATGTTTTGGCAGGGGTGATTGGTGGTCTGCTGGCCCAGCATTTTCCAATCATGGATGCTGCCTGTGTGGGAGTAACGCTTCACGGGATGGCGGCGGATAAAGCAGCCGAACTTGATGGTGAACGCGGCACGCTGGCTATGGATTTGATGCCACATCTGCGTCGACTAGCAAACCTTATCTATTAATGTTCTGGCTAAAAGACGAACAAGCTACGCTGGAATTGGCTGCAAAACTGGCGGCCTTACTACCCGATTCAGCATTCTGCATTCACCTCAAAGGTGACCTGGGAGCGGGAAAAACGACTTTTGTTCGGGGATTGCTCAACGCTCTTGGCCATTCAGGTAAAGTTAAAAGCCCGACTTACAATCTGGTCGAGCATTATCAGCTCAATGCGCGGGATATTTACCATTTTGACCTATATCGTCTCGCTGATCCGGAAGAACTGCTCTATCTTGGAATAGAAGATTATTTTTCTGCCAATTCCCTATCGTTAATCGAATGGCCGGAACAAGGCAAAGGGGTTTTACCAGAACCCGACTTGCTTATCTCATTGAAATATCAGACTTCCGGCCGTGAAGTCATTTTTACGGCTTATTCCGAAGCCGCTTCTGATATCTGCGACAAACTTCACAACTAATTCAGCTTTATTCGCTATCTCATTAAAAATATAGAAAAAAGTCTTGATTTTTTATTACTTCAATCACAAACTAGCACTGTGTAATTTGTTGGAACTTGCTATGTCTCGTTTGTTATTGGGATTGATATTATTGATGTTTACGGTCGATGCGCATGCCGCCTCGGTTGAGAATATCCGTATATCCCAAAATACTAACCTGACCCGCGTGGTGCTGGATCTTGATACAGCACTGGAATATTCCAGCTTCACACTGACAAATCCGCATCGGTTAGTTGTCGATCTTAAAGCCGCCAAGGTAAACAAAAAATTAATTGCCCCGACATTTAACAGTGCAGTGGTCGAGAAAATCCGTCATGCCCAGCATGATCAGGAGACTTATCGCCTGGTTTTCGATCTTAAACAGGAAACGGACTATGAGATTCAGACTTTGGCGCCTGAAGGTGAATACTCGCATCGACTTCTGGTCGATTTAAAACATGGACCGGCCACAGCTCTGGCCACTAACAAATCGTCAAAATCACCCGAAAAGGCTACTGATAAAGCAGAAGAAAAAGCTTCCGCTCAAATTACAAAAGCTGATACTCCCCCATCACCGCAACAAACAGCTACCAACACAACGGTGCGTAACCGACCGATGTTGCCCCGTCGCGATATCGTAATTGCAATCGATCCAGGTCATGGTGGTCGTGATCCCGGTGCGATTGGCAGAAAAGGCACTCGTGAAAAAGATGTGGTGCTGGCTATTTCCCGTCGGCTGGCAAAACTGGTGGATAACGAACCGGGTATGCGTGCCTTTATGACACGTGATCGCGATGAATTCATTACCCTTAGACAGCGTATTCAGCGAGCCAAAAAAAATGGTGCGGATATGTTTATTTCCATTCATGCTGATGCCTTCCAGAGGACTAGTGCGAAAGGCTCATCGGTCTATGTGTTATCACAACGCGGCGCCAGTAGTGAGGCGGCTCAGATTCTGGCAGACCGTGAGAATGCTGCTGACCTTGCAGGTGGTATCAGTCTTGAGGATAAAGACGATCTGCTGGCCTCGGTATTACTCGATTTATCTCAGACCGCCAGCCTTGAAGCCAGTCTTGAAGTAGGTAACAGTGTTCTGGGAGGCTTGAAACGAGTAGGCCCGGTACACAAAAAACAGGTCGAGTCAGCAGCTTTTGTAGTACTCAAATCACCGGACATTCCCTCAGTGCTTGTGGAAACAGCGTTTATTTCCAACCCGGAAGAAGAGCGCAAGCTTAATGATGTCAACCATCAGAACAAACTGGCGCAGGCAATGCTGGCGGGTATTCGCAGTTATTTCCAGAGAAACCCGATAACCCAGCAGGTTAAACCCCAGCAACACATTGTCAGTAGCGGAGATACCCTAAGTACGATTGCACAACGCTATCGAGTCAATATGTCTGAATTGAAATCCACCAATAATCTGCAAACCAGCAAACTGATGGTCGGTGACGTTTTAAAAATTCCTTGAGTGATTTTGACTGCGGATTTGCTGTTCGCAGCTGTTAAACTGTGTCGATGCTGACGCCGAAACGTATTCATGCCCTGCCCCTACAACTTGCCAACCAAATTGCGGCTGGCGAAGTCATCGAACGCCCTGCCTCTGTCATTAAGGAACTGGTGGAAAACAGTCTGGATGCGTCAGCAACAGAAATTGATGTCACCATTGAGGGCTCAGGCAGTCAGCTTATTCAGGTTCGGGATAACGGCTCAGGTATTCATCCTGATGATCTCTGTCTGGCGCTAAGCCGACATGCCACCAGCAAAATTTCCTCCAGTGATCAGCTGAGCCAGATAGCCAGTCTGGGATTCCGTGGTGAAGCTCTACCCAGTATCAGCTCGGTCTCTAATCTGAGTTTGATTTCCCGGCAGCACGATAGTGAATGTGGCTGGCAGATTCATCACGAGGAAGAAGAGCCGGAACCCGTTGTCCATCCAGAAGGCACCACCGTGGCCGTGCGAGATTTGTTTTTTAATCTGCCCGCCCGCCGACGGTTTCTTCGCAGTGCGCGTACCGAGCAGCAACAAATCCTTACCACCATGCAGCGACTGGCATTAAGCCGTTTCGATGTACGCTTTCAGTGTCAATTAAATGGTCAGCAAAAGCTCAACCTTCCCATTGCCGAGTCTGAGTCTCAGCAATTGGCAAGAATTGGCAAAATCTGTGGACAGGCATTTGTAAAGCAGGCCATAAATATTGATCAACAGTTTGACATCATAACGATTAAAGGCTGGTTGGGGCATGTGGAGGCGCATCGTCCTCAAGCTGATCAACAATACTTTTTTATTAATGGGCGGGTAATACGGGATCGTCTGATTAGTCAGATGGTGCGTCAGGCCTATGCCGATTTGATTCCGACTGGCCGTCATCCAGCCTATGTTTTATATATGACGATTCCACTGGATCGAGTGGATGTGAACGTACATCCAACCAAACATGAGGTTCGCTTTCGCGAAACCCGGCTGATTCATGGTTTGATACATCGAGCGGTAAAAGATCAACTACAGCAACAAATAATCACCGGGCCAGCACAAACTGGCTCTCCGACAAATCCACCCAGGGTTGCAGAAACGGCCTCGGCCTATCAAAGACATGAACTCGCCACAGCTCCTCCAGAGTATTCTGTCCAAAAACCGATAGCCATCAACCAGACGGGTTCAAATGATACTGTTCAGTTATTGCAGATTTTGCACCAACGATATGTATTGATACATTTTCAGCAACAGCATTATCTGCTTGATCTTCCAAAAGCCTTCTCCAGCTCGCGCAGGCAACAGTTCAGCGAGCTGCTAAAACAGCTCCCCTTAAAAAGTCGGCCGATTCTGGTGCCGCTCAGCCACCCTTGCAGTGCTGCACAGTTAAACAGCATTGGAAAACAACAGACATTACTAAACTCATTCGGCTTTGAGTTACAGCCGACGGAAAATGCTGTAATCATCAAAAATATTCCTATCGCACTGGCACAGCTGGATCTGAGGGCTGTAGTTTCTGCGGTCATCGCGGCTGTCTGTAAGGATGATATTGATGCAGCGGTTCTTGGTCGTTGTCTCTCGGAATTATTGCAAACCTCAGATAAGATTCCACCTCAACAGGCAGAAGAATGGCTTAAAACGCTCACTATGTCGGAATGCATTGAAAAGCCATGGTGTCGAGAACTTGATCTGGCGACACTTGGTAGCTTATTCTCGGACTGATTAAACATGCACTGAGGCGGTTTTCAAATGGATCGAGCCCGTACAGGTTCCACAATCATCGCGGCGATACTTGCTGTTATCGTGTTATTACTGTTTGGCTATCTTTTATGGAGTGACGCGCCGCCTAATCGTAGTGAATTAACCGTCGACCCGCCGATAGAGGTTATCGAACCTGATTTACCGCTGGAAATTATTCGTTCCGCTGATGAAGTGCCGGATAGTGAAACCATACGTGAACAGGAAGCAGAAGCGTTTGTGGATAATCTGGCAAATTCTGATGCAGATACGATCATTATCAATGAATATGACGATATGTTCGTCCGCCCGGACAGTATTATTGCTCTGCCAGAACTCGAACAACGCGTCACCACATTAAAAAGTCTGATGGAGGACAAATCGCTTAGCGATGATACTCCGGTTACCCTTCGTTATACCGAAGAGACCCGTGAAAATACCACATTGCAGGAATTGGAAACTCAGGAAGAGGATCATATCGCGCCGATTACCATCGTGACTGAACAGGGTGAGACAATTACCGCCCCGCTGGTGGAGTTGTTAAAACGTGAAGATATCAATCACCAGGCGCCAGTAACTCAAATTCGCAAGCAGAAACAGGTCAAACAACTTAAAGCAAGCGAGCTGGCCGAGTCAGGTATTCCAGAGGATCAGCAGATTTCTGTCACCATCAGCCGTGGTGTACAAAAGCTTGATATCGCCGACTTAATTGACAGTGATTCAGAAGAAATGCAGGACAGTCTGTTTTATCTGCACCGGGTAACGGATGAAGATATTCAGGGCCTCTGGGGCATTATCCAGACCGGTTTGATTCGCAATTTTCGACAGGGAATCCGCCTGCAGCGAGATGGCTCAGACCACAAAGTCAGTGTACTGATTCCGGCAGATGCAGATGAACCGTTGCCAACCGGACTAAGTTCATTTTTAGGCAAGATTCTGCATGATAAAGTATCGACCAGCTACGTTTATAACTTCAATACTCACACCATGGGCTATGATCCTGACTTGATTCGTCCCGGACAGGAACTGATTTTAATCCGCTTTTCCAGCGATGAAATCAAACAGATTTACCAATTCTTTGCTGAGCAACGCAACAATAAAACAGAAACCTTTGCTATCGGTCGCTGATGATTGTTGAAATAATCTTGATCCTGCTAGTGCTTGGCATTATTGCCTTTGCATGGTGGTTTCCGTTTGAGTGAGTCGTTGCTTGTTAAACTCGCCATAACGCAACATCACGCTGGGTAATACCAGTAAAGTCAGCAACGTTGATGAAATCAGCCCGCCGATAATAATGGCCGCCATCGGCCCCATAATTTCGCGTCCCGGACTGTCAGCATTAATTGCTATCGGCAACATCGCCAATGCAGTGACCAATGCAGTAATCAAAATTGATGGCAGACGCTCCAGTGCTCCCTGAATAGCCGTTTCCATCACCCAGGCCTTACCCTCATGTTCAATCAGATGTTGATAATGTGAGACCAGCATAATGGCATTTCGCAAGGTAATTCCAAACAGCGTAACAAACCCCACCAGCGAACCAATCGACAGCACGCCGCCTGTTAACCACGCTGCAACCACACCCCCCAATAACGAGAAGGGTAAATTCAGTAATACTAGCCAGGTGTTACGCACACTGCGCAGTGCCATATACAATAAAATGAGAACAATAAGTCCAACCAGAATGGAATGAATCATCAGATCCTTACGTGATTCAGCCTCAGCAACAGCTGTACCGGTAAACTCGGGATAGGTATCAGCATCGAACTGAACATCTTCATGTACCCGTTTTTGTAATTCCTGGAAGAATGAACGCAAATCACGTCCGGTGACATTGCAGGTAATGGTTTGTAATCGCTGAGCCCCATGATGCAGAATCGCATGTCTGCCGGAAACCTGCTGTAACTCGGCGACATCCCCCAGAGTCAGCATCCTGTTATCTGAAGTACGTAATGGCATACTCAGAATTTGATGCGGCTGTTCACGTAAATTGGGTGGCAACACCACCCGAATATCAAACAAACGGTTCCCCTCAGATATCTGCCCAACCTGAATACCATCAAATGCTGCTTTGATATTCTGCATCACCGTCGCGGGCTGAAGGCCCCATTGTGGTAATTCTTCGAGTTTAATGCGTAATTGCAGTTGGGGTTCACCCGGCGGAGCGCGTAGCTGTATATCTGTGGCTCCCTCGATATCGGCCATCACCTCAGCCACTTCGCGCGCTTTATAATCAAGTGCATCCAAATCATAACCATAGATATTGACTACGACCGGCGAGGTATAACCTGAAATGGTTTCATCAATCCGCTCGGTCAGGAACGTGTTCACCTCAGAACTGATGCCCGGGAACGCTTCCAGAATTTCACGAATTTCATCCAGAACAACTTGTTGCTCAGGGCCCGAAAGTGGCTCCAGGTCCACCTCATATTCACTGTAATGGGTGCCAAATGTATCAGCGCCACGCTCTGCACGACCGGCCCATTGTGATGTGGCTCGCACCCCAGGTATTGCCGCTACCTGCTGTTCAATCAACCCTCCAATTCGCAAGGATTCCTCCAGCGAGGTACCGGGCACACTAGCCGTGTGAATAATGTAATGCCCCTCACGCAGCTCTGGCAGGAAACGTCCACCGAAATATGGCAGCAGACTGGCTCCAGCGATACACAACACCAATACGCTGATTATCATCAGTTTGGGGAATTGACAGGTTACTTTTAAAACGCGCCCATAGAGGATTTGCAGCCAGTGGATCAGTGGTGGCTCAGAGGTTCGGGTAACCCCAATCCGACTGAGTAACGTATGACATAACGCCGGTGTGACCGTCAACGCCACAAACAACGAAGCCAGAATCGCCAGAATATAAGCCTCACCTAATGGCTCAAACATTCTTCCAGCCACTCCGCCCAGAGTTAATAAAGGCACAAACACCAGCATCACAATTAAGCTGGCATAAACAACCGAACCACGAACTTCCATCGATGCTTCATAAACAATCTGAATAACCGGACGGGGTTCTTTTAATGCGGCATTTTCACGTAAACGACGGAAAATATTCTCGGTATCAATAATCGCATCATCAACCACCTCACCTAGCGCGATAGCCAAACCGCCCAGCACCATAATATTGATGTTAACCCCGAACTCCAGCAGCACTATCAACGCGGCAAATAATGATAGTGGTATGGCGGTCATCGAAATAATCGCCGTGCGTAAATTGAACAGGAATAAAAACAGCACTAAAAGCACTAGACCACCACCAACCAGCAGATGATGTTGGATGTTCGCCAGCGAGGTTTGAATATAATTGGCCGGGCGGAATAAATCGGCGTGTAACTCAATACCATCAACTTCAAACCCATCACGAAACTCATTCAACGCAGTTTCAATGCCTTGGGTTACTGCCAGAGTATTGGCTTTATATTGACCGATCACCATCAATACTATGCCAGGCTCACCACTGATTGCGGCGCCACCGATAGCGGGTGCAGGACCATATTCTATGGTTGCCACATCACCGAGATGCAGCACAGACTGACCCTGCTGGCGAATCACTACTTTCGCCATTGTGTCAGCGCTCACCGGAAAACCGACCACTTGCAGCATCATGCGCTGATTGCTGTTTTCAATAAATCCGCTGCCTTGCAATACCGTAGCTTCACGAGCGGCTGTAACGATATCCATGGGGGACAACTGGTATAAAGCCAGTTTTTGAGGATCGAGCTGGATTTGCATTTGTTTCTCTGCACCACCGAACACATTGATATCAGCTACACCATCAACGGCAAGCAATCTGGGCGTTAATGTCCAGTCCACCATTTCCCGCAGTCTCATCAGGCTCTGCTGATCAGAGGTCAACCCGATGGTCATGATGGTGCCGGAAGAAGATTCCAGGGGCACCATTAAAGCGGGACCAACGCCCTGCGGTAATTGTCCCTGTGCAGGCATCAACCGTTCAGAGACCAACTGGCGATTAAGATAAATATCGCTTCGATCTTCAAAGGTAATGATTACAACGGACAATCCGGGCGTCGAAGCTGAACGTACAAACATGACATCCGGAAGACCACCCAGTGCGTTTTCAATTGGTTGGGTCACCAGGGTTTCCACCTGCTCGGCAGTAAATCCAGACGCTTCGGTCTGAATAATGACCTGCTTTGGAGCAAACTCTGGAAACACATCCAGACTGGCTTTGTAGAGCTGATAGGAACCATAGCCCAACATTAATAACGCTAATGCCAGTACCACACCGCGGGCACGAACCGAAAAAGCAACCAAATGAGAAAGCATCCGTGTTCCTGTTAATTATCGAATGAGGGGGGTGCTGATGATTTGGCTAGTCATCATCATCGTCTTCATCATGAATTTGCCATTTGAACTCTTCTGATAACAATGTCTGAGCACCTGAGGTCACAACGGCATCGCCCGGATGGAATCCCTGTTGCAGATAAATACCTTCCACCGAGTCATGACCATTAAGCAACGAAATACGCTGAAAACGCTGCTCATCCATGCGCAAATAGGCCCATGGCTGGCCCGCGTACCAGACCACTGACTGATACGGAATCAGCACCGCTGAAAATGCACCCTGCTCAGTAGGCACCCACACATGTAACTTTGCACCTTCCTGCAAAGAGGATGATTTGTTCAGAAAAAACCAGGTCTCGCCACTTAACACCGGATCGACACTGATGGCAGCGGCAAGCCGTTGCGCCTCACCAACATCATTTTGTTGATGGGGTTGTTGCCACCGCACAGTATCAACGTTTGGATTCAGGCTTTGTTTGGGAGGCAAAGTGACTTTAAGAATCGACTGTTCCCGCGACATCAGCAGTTCGAATTGTTCCCCACCGTTAATAACCCAGTCGGCAACGGGTTGAGGCCATTGTTGGCGTACTTCAGCGTGACAGTTTTCTACTAATTGCTGTTTTAACTCAGCTTGCGCCTGAGCAATCGATAAATTGGTTTGCGCAAAGTCCACCTCTTTTGATGCCACACTACCGGTCGCTTGCTGAAGTGTTTTTAAACGCGATAACTCTTTGCTCATCCCCTGTTCATTAACCTTAGCCATACGAAGGTTCATTTTTGCCTCAGAACAGCGCGAGTGGGCTAATTGCAGCTCCCGAGTCGGTATAACCACTGCCATAGCTCGTATTTCGGGGGTATAGAAACTTTCCATCAATGTCTGACTTTCAATGGACGCCATTTTTTGTGCAGCTTCGGTTAACTCAACTGACAGCGCAAACTGATGATTCTGCTTCTCGTCATCACCGTCATCGTCATCATCAGCGTCTACAAGATGTTTATCTGCCGGGGCAAGTGAATCAAATAATGGCGATAAAAAATAAAGTGCTGCAGCTATCGCTAAAACACTGACGATCCACAATAAAATACGCTGACTGGAATTCATTTTTATTTGCTGCCCCGATGCAAAACTGCCCGCCATTACAGCATGGCTGTCTAAATGCCACAAGGAGAACTTCCCAGGATACTGAACATGACTTGACAGCAAGCACGCGTGCAGGTTTAATACCGCACCTTGTTGGCTCGATAGCTCAGTTGGTAGAGCAAGGGATTGAAAATCCCTGTGTCCCTGGTTCGATTCCAGGTCGAGCCACCATCGAATTCAAAGCCCGGTTTGCATTGCAACCCGGGCTTTTTTAGTGCCCGTAATTCTGACATCTATACCTTCTTTGATGATTAACCACAGAGACACAGAGGGCACGGAGTTTTAATACAAATTTATCCGCAGATTACACAGATTTTCGCAGATGGTATTTAAAGATGCTTTCATGGAAGTTGTTGTGCAGCTCTTCTATGTTTGAACATGAATATTAACAATGGACAAATAGAAACCACGAAGCTCTAGATAAATAGTTGGCGCAGTATAAGTATTTTCTACAGCGCCAAATTAATCAAAATCGAGCTATGCTCTGTTGATAGGCCAAAATGCCTATCAATTAAGTTTTCAAAGTTTAATCTGCGTTCATCTGCGGATGACATTTTTTCCCACTGATATTCAAGACCCAACGGCTTTAGCCGTAAAAACTTAATCTCTGTGTCCTCTGTGCCTCCGTGGTTAATTTAATTTTGCCCTACATAATATAGATAGAAAAACCTACGCTGTGGTAAAAAACACACACATTCGTATCAAAATGACCAAATTCACATTTTTTTGTTGTAAAAGTGTTGCAAAGGTTTTGTAGATGTGGAAAATACACTCTTAACCGCGAAACATTCCGGTTACGAGAGAAACTTAAAGTAATCTGTTAACAACTAGAAGGTGAACAGACATGAAAAAAACTACACTTGCTACATTAGTCGGCGCAGCGGCATTCGCAGCAGCCGGCGCAGCTAACGCGACAATCGTTGTTGGCGGCGAAAACGGATATGAATTTAGCGTTGACGGTAACATCAACCAGTTCTTTATCGCTTCAGATCAAGACAGCGTAGATGGCGTTGATCAAAACAACCAAGGCGTAGCCAACGGCTTGTTACCAACATTCTTTGGCTTCAATGTTAAAGCCCCAGAAATTAATGGTTTGACTGTTGCTGCACGTGTTTCTATTTCTCCATCAACTAACGATGGCAGCTACACTGGTGGCCCACTTGAGCAAGGTAACGGTCCTATGGAGCAACGTGAAGCGTTTGCCACTGTAGACGGTGCTTTCGGTCAAATCATGTTAGGTAAAGGCCTGGGTCTTTACTCAGCGAACAACATCCTGTTAGACCAAACTCTGTATGGTGTTGGTGCGACTGGTCTGTCTGCTGCTGGTGATCAAAACACTGGTGTAACTTCACTGGGTCGTATCGGTTACGGTTATGACTATGCTAACTGGCGTTCACAAATTCGTTGGACTTCAGTAGATATGAATGGCTTCAAAGTTGCCTTGGCTGTTGTTGATGGTGATGAATACTTGCAAGCTAAAGGCACTGGTTTCGAAAAAGATTCTCGTTTTGAAGCATCTGCTAGCTATGCATCAGCATTTGATGGCGGTTCTTTCAAACTGTGGTTAGACGGCATGACTCAAAAAGTCCGTTTTAGTGATGCAGTTGGTGACGAACGTTCTGACGCATATACTGTAGGTGGTCAATTAGTACTGGGTGGCTTTGAAGCAGTTGCTGCATATTACGATGGTGAAGGCCAAGGTATTGGTGGTCTGGGTCTAGGTGCATTTGACACTGATGGTAGTGCTCGTGAAGGTGATGGTTACTATGCTCAGTTAGGCTACCGTTTTGGTGGTCAAACATTTGTCGCAGCATCTTACGGTGAATCAACTTTGGACCGTGACAATACTCGTGTTGTTTCAGATGGTTCATTTGGTGACTTAGATTCAAACAGCATGGCTACAATCGGTATCTACCATGACGTTACAGCTAACCTGAAATTGGTTGCTGAATACTCACGCATGGAAACTGAATATCACATTCAATCTGATGAAGATGAAGTTGATGTTCTGGCTATCGGTGGTTTCATCAGCTGGTAAGAAGTTATTTTCTAAACCTTCAGGTTTAGTTTAAAACTGATAAAAAGCCTCAACCTTCGGGTTGGGGCTTTTTTTTGCTTTCAATTTCTACAGTTTGTAAAAAGGCTTAGTATTTACGCTAAAGTATCAGCTGTTTTTATCTGTTAATTCTGAGGGAAATATGTCTAACAATCTACCACTGCTGCCTTTTATCGATGCTATCAAAGAATCAATAAATGCTCATGCTGACGAAATTGCGCAGCTGGATCAGGCGATTGGCGATGGTGATCATCTGATTAACCTGCAGCGTGGAATTGAGGCATTGCTGAAAAACAGTGAAGAATTGGAACAACTTGAGTTTTCCGCTGCATTGAGCAAAACCGGCATGACTTTGATGTCGACCATGGGCGGTGCATCAGGATCATTATTTGGCTCCATGTTTGTCACTATGGGCAAAACAGCGAAAGATAAAACATTAGATTTAACGGGCATGACCGAAATATTTACCGCCGGGGTTGAATCTATCAAAGCCCGAGGGAAAGCCGACATTGGTGAAAAAACCATGCTTGATAGCTTAATTCCGGCATCAACCAGCCTGCAACAAAGCGTTAGCAATGAAGTTGAATTGTCCACCGCTCTGGATGATATGAAAAAAGCCGCGACTGAGGGAATGGAATCGACTAAGGATATGCTTGCAACCAAAGGCCGTGCATCCTTTCTGGGTGAACGTGCCCGGGGACATATCGATGCCGGGGCCCGCACCAGCCAGCTGATGTTGTGTGCTATTGCCGATGTGATTATTGAAAATCATTAACCACTGTGACACAAAGTTTTAGTAGAGATTTATCCGCAGATTACGCAGATGAGCGCAGATTTAAAACCAACCTTTGGTACTGCAAACTCCTTGCACCAAAATTCGATAGTAATGCCTTGTTTAATTGCGAGGCTTTAAGATAGTTGATGACTTGAGCTTCTTCATGCCCTGATAATTTTTGCAATGCTTTCAATTCAACGATGATTGACCCAAAACATACAAAATCTGCTTTATAAGTCGTTTTAAGTGGTCTCTCGTTATAGATTATTGGTAGACATTTTTCTCGTTCGTAGGGAATGCTTTTTCCCTGAAACTCAATCTCCAATGCTTCTTGATATACAGGTTCGAGAAAACCTCGGCCGAGTGACTTATGTACTCTCATTGCCGCACCAATAATTTCGTATGTTTGCATATCCTTTTGCATAATCTGCGGATCACTAATAAAAGCTCAAACCACAGCGACATCCATGTCGATTAATAAAAACTAACAGCCCCAACGAAGTGCTGCGGTATGCACGGGGGTATCCCATAAGGCAGTCATTTCTTCATCCAGTAAGGTCAAGGTCACCGAGCAACCGGCCATGTCGAGAGATGTTGTGTAGTTACCCACCAATGAGCGTTTAATTTCAACACCTTTTTCTTCCCAAAATTTAGCGGCCAGATCGAATACCAGATATAGCTCCATCAATGGTGTCGCACCAAAGCCATTTACATGCAAAAGCACCTGTTGACCGGCTTTAGGATTTAATTCTTTATCAATAGCAGCAGTAACATGCTGAACCAGCTCTTCAGCGGAGCTCATGGTCATCGGTTCGCGCCCTCTTTCACCGTGAATACCCACGCCCATTTCAATTTCGTTTTCACTAAGTTCAAATGTTGGGCGGCCCGCGGCCGGAACGGTACAGCTGGTTAACGCAAAGCCCATTGATGCGGTGTTACTGGCTACACGATCGCCAAGTTTTTTACATTGGTTTAGATCTTTTCCTTGCTCTGCCGCAGCACCAACCATTTTCTCGACAATCAATGTTCCGGCTACCCCGCGTCGGCCAGTACTATGTGCTTCAGGTAACGAAACATCATCTTTTACTAATACTGTTTCGTGCTGACATTCCAGCATTTCCGCGGCAATTTCAAAGTTCATCACATCGCCAGCGTAATTTTTAACAATGAACAACACGCCAGCACCATTTTCAACGGATTCTGCCGCGGCCAGCATTTGATCCGGTGTCGGAGAGGTAAATATTTGTCCTGGGCAGGCGGCATCCAGCATGCCTTTTCCTACCAGCCCAGTATGTAGTGGCTCGTGACCTGAACCACCACCAGAGATAACAGCAACTTTTGGTTCTGTTGATATGGTTGCACGACGCACAAATGCAGGCTGCTGTTGCAGTGAAACAATATCTTGATGAGCCTTGACGAAGCCATTCAGACTCTCATCAAGCAGATTATCAACGTGATTAATTATTTTTTTCATTCTCTCACTCCCCTTTCTTTAGAGCTGTTTTAATAACGCTGTTATTTCCTGAATATCCTGGAAAATCCAATCAGGTTTGTAATCAATCTCCGCCAGATCAGCTTCAGATGACACGCCAGTTAACACCATAATGCTGCGCATACCGGCATTTACGGCCCCTAAAATATCTGTGTTCAACCTGTCACCGATGGCGATTGTATTATGTTTATCAGTACCCAGAATCTCAAAAGCCTGTTGATACAAAATAGGTTCAGGTTTACCAATGACAATGGGCTCAATCCCCGTCACAGCGGTTAATGCAGCCAGCACACCACCATTCCCCATCACTTCACCCAATTCAGTGGGTAAGGTCGTATCGGCATTAGTCGCATAGAATTCTGCACCAGCCCGGAGATTTAAGGTTGCTGTGGCCAATTTGTTCCAGTTAAGTTGTCTATCCAGACCAGAAACCACAATATCCGCCCAGATATCATCTGTTTCTGCATCAGGATCAGCAGGATAATAGGTTGAGGTCACGGTAAACCCCTGCTGTTGCAAAGGTTCGATAAGACCGGACTCACCAATGACAAATACTCTCCGTTTCGCTGCAGGCAATGTATCCACCAGATAGCGGGCAGTCGCCATACTGGAGGTGAGAATCTCGTTGGCTGATACCTCAACCCCCATGTCCGCGAGTTTTTTTAGATATTGCTGTTGCGTCAAACTGGCATTATTTGTCGCAAGTACAAATGGAATTTTTTTGGCGCGCAATGTAGAAAAAAACTCTGTTAATCCTGGCAACGGTTTACTACCCTGCCATAAGACACCATCCATATCGATGATGAATGCACCCAGGTCGTTGATTGTTTGCATGATTACCTGCTTATCAAATAATGTAATTGAAATGAAACTTGAAAAAGCGTCGCACAGAACAAAATAGGCTGTCCAGTTATAAACGAACGCGAAAATCGTTAAAAACCCGGAAAAATTGACATAAATGAACCTTGTGCTTTATAGTCTGCGAGCGTATTTTCAACGTAAAACTACAAATTAAATCAATTATTAGGAGCATGTCAGCATGGCAAAAGCACTTATCCAAATGGCTCTGGATTCTCTGGACTTCGATCAAACTCTCGCATTGGCAGAACAAGTTGCACCTTATGTCGACATTCTTGAAGTCGGTACACCTTGCATTAAATACAATGGCTTGGAAATCGTCACTGCCCTGAAAACCAAATTCCCTAACAACCTGATTCTGGTTGACCTGAAAACAATGGATGCTGGTGAATATGAATCAACTCCATTCTACGAAGCAGGCGCAGATATCTGTACTGTTCTTGGTGTATCTGATAAAGCAACTATGGGCGGCGTAATCAAAGCAGCCAATGCTAACAATGCAGAAGCCCAAATTGACTTGATCAGCGTTAAAGACAAAAAAGCTGTTGCAACTGAAGCCGCTAAAAACGGTGCGCAAATCATCGGTGTTCACACTGGTTTGGATGCGCAAGCAGCTGGTCAAACACCATTTGCTGATCTGCAAGCAATCGCTTCATTGAATCTGGGTGTACGTATTTCTGTTGCTGGTGGTCTGAACAAAGACACCATCCAGAAAACAATCCAAGCTGGCGCAACTATCGTTGTCGTTGGTGCTGCTATCTACGGCGCACCTTCTCCAGCAGATTCTGCTAAAGAACTGCGCGCATTGGTTGATGCTGCGTAAGCAGAACTAACAGTAGCATAAATAAAAACGAGTGGCCCTGTGCCACTCGTTTTTTTTACGCTTAGCTGACTCATCCGGATTTAATGTTGCAAGTTCTGCCGGTATAACTTATTGACCATGCAGATAAATTGGTCAAAAACAGCAGAGCGTGATTATAATCCGTAGTCTGCAATCCTGCTGGCTTGCCACACAGAATCTAAAATAGTAATTTACCCGTTGCACCAACCTCATCATGTTGGGCAGATGGGGTTAAAAATGTAACAGGGGTATACTCATGAGTGATAAAGGATTTTTTGCTTCAATCTGCAGCTTTTTTAAAGGCTTGTTTTCGTCTGACAATGACAGTTGTTGTAAACCGGAATCAAAAACTGCAGCAGCACCGAAAAATACAAATGATGGTTTAACAGGTGTAGAACGCTACATCCGCAACCAATCACAAAGCGGTTCAAAATTAACTGGCGTTGAAAAATATATTCGCAACAAACTGTCAGCAAATAAACCGATGACAGGTGTTGAAAGATACATTCGCAGCAAAGCTAATGCCGCTCCATTAACCGGTGTTGAGCGTTATATTCGCAGCAAAGCTTAATTAGCCTTTATTACGAATAACTTACCCGCCACCTAATTGATGGTGGGAAAATAATCGGTATTAAACCGGCTATGGTCGTCGTGATATTAAAAAATTTTAAGCTCAACAGCTCTACAAACTAACTCAAGAAGGTAAGAAAATGGCGAATTTACTTGATCAATTAAAGCAAATGACCGTCGTTGTTGCTGATACGGGTGATATTCAAGCAATTGAAAAATACACTCCACGCGATGCAACAACCAACCCATCACTGATTACAGCTGCAGCGCAAATGCCTCAGTACCAAGGCATCGTTGACGATACATTAAAAGCAGCACGTCAATCACTTGGCGCTGATGCACCTGCATCTGAAGTTGTCTCTTTGGCTTTTGACCGTCTGGCCGTATCTTTTGGTCTGAAAATTCTGGAAATCATCCCAGGTCGTGTTTCTACTGAAGTAGATGCCCGTCTTTCTTATGACACTGAAGCCACTATCGCTAAGGGTCGTGATCTGATTGCACAATACGAAGCGGCAGGTGTTTCACGTGATCGCATTCTGATCAAAATTGCTTCAACATGGGAAGGCATTCAGGCTGCAGCCGTTTTGGAAAAAGAAGGTATTCACTGTAACCTGACTCTGCTGTTTGGTCTGCACCAAGCCGTAGCCTGTGCTGAAAATGGTATTACGCTGATTTCTCCATTTGTTGGACGTATCCTTGACTGGTATAAAAAAGATACTGGTCGTGATTCATATCCTTCAAACGAAGATCCAGGTGTACTGTCAGTCACAGAAATTTACAGCTACTACAAAAAATTTGGTTATAACACTGAAGTTATGGGTGCAAGTTTCCGTAACGTTGGTGAAATCACTGAATTGGCGGGTGTTGACTTGCTGACCATTTCACCAGCTCTGCTGGATGAATTACAAAACACAGAAGGCACTCTGGAGCGTAAACTGTCTCCAGAAGTCGCAGCTAAATCTGATGTTGCAAAACTGAATTTGGACAAAGCCACTTTCGATGCCATGCATGCTGAAAACCGCATGGCGGCAGAAAAACTGTCAGAAGGTATTGATGGTTTTGCCAAAGCACTGGAATCACTGGAAGAACTGCTGGCTACACGTCTGGCAAATCTGGAAAGCTAATTATTGATTAGCAATCTGCAATCAGGTTGCGGATTATCCGCAACCTGATTCAACAGATTTTGGCTCAATTGACTTATCGCCAAATTCTGAACTATAGTCCCGCTCGCACTGCGAAACGTGGCAATAATTTTTATTAAAATTTTTAGGAGTAAATACACATGGCTGAAATTCAAATGGCTCTGGATTCATTGGATTTTGACGCAACTATGGCGCTGGCTGAACAAGTCGCACCTTACGTCGATATTCTGGAAATCGGTACACCTTGCATCAAGTACAACGGTCTGAAATTAGTTAAAGCTCTGAAAGCTGCTCATCCAGACAAGAAAATTCTGGTTGACCTGAAAACTATGGATGCTGGTGAATACGAAGCAACTCCTTTCTTTGAAGCTGGTGGTGATATCACTACTGTATTGGGTGCTTCTGATGAAGCGACCATGAAAGGTGTTATCAAAGCTGCAAACGCTAACAATGCAGAAGCTCAAATCGATTTGATCGGTGTTGAAGACAAATCTGCTGTTGCAAAACAAGCTGCTGCTAACGGCGCGCACATCATCGGTGTTCACACTGGTCTGGACGCTCAAGCTGCTGGTCAAACTCCATTCGAAGATCTGAAAACCATCGCTGGTCTGGGTCTGAATGTTAAAGTTTCTGTTGCTGGTGGTATCAACAAAGACACCATCCAAAGCACAGTTCGTGCTGGTGCTGATATCGTTGTTGTTGGTGCTGCAATCTATGGCGCACCTTCTCCAGCAGAATCTGCTAAAGAACTGCGTGCATTGGTTGACGCAGCATAAGGATTAGTAAAATGACAATGCATCGTGATCTAGTTGTAAACAAAATCACTGATATTCTGAAGGCAACTGACAGTTCACTTGAAGCCGAATTTGTTGCTATGTGTGATGATGCCAAGCGCATCTTCATCACAGGCGCAGGTCGTTCAAGACTGGTAGGCAACTTTCTGGGTATGAGATTGATGCATAGTGGTTATACCGTCTATGTTCAAGGTGAAATCAGTACACCAAGTATCCGTGAAGGCGATTTGTTAATCGTTATTTCGGGTTCTGGTGAAACAACACAGCTGGTTTCATTTGCTAATAAAGCTAAATCTGAGAATGCTAAAGTGGTTTTGATTTGTTCAAAATCCAGTTCAACGATTGGTGATATCGCAGATAAAACAATTCAGATTGGTACTGATAATAGCTTTGCCCCAACAAAGGGCATGCCAATGGGAACCATGTTTGAATTGTCTACTTTGATTTTCCTGGAAGCCATCGTTTCTCATTTAATTCATGAGAAAGGTATTCCAGAAGAAGAAATGAAATATAGACACGCTAATATGGAATAACCACTTTCCTTAGCAAAAAATAAAAAACGGGCAATCTTCGGGTTGCCCGTTTTTTTATGTCTGTCGTTCTCGTCCCTCAAAACGGTATAATATCTGGCTATTTAAATTAAATCGGTTCTGAGAGTTATGTCCGCCAAAACACTTTATGACAAATTATGGGATCAACATGTTATCCGCAGCGAACAGGATGGTACTGCACTGATTTATATTGATCGTCATCTGGTTCACGAAGTCACCTCTCCGCAGGCTTTTGAAGGCTTGCGCCTGGCTGGCCGTATTCCATATCGTTTGAATTCAATTTTGGCAACGCCGGATCACAATGTACCAACCAGCCATCGTGAACAAGGTATTGCCGATCCAATTTCACGGTTACAGGTTGAAACGCTGGATCAAAATTGCGCACAATTTGGTATTACTGAGTTTGGCCTGAATGATTTACGTCAGGGCATTGTGCATGTTGTCGGTCCGGAACAGGGCGCTACCCTGCCCGGTATGACGGTAGTTTGTGGTGACTCGCATACCTCTACGCATGGTGCTTTTGGTGCATTAGCTTTTGGTATTGGTACATCGGAAGTTGAGCACGTAATGGCAACGCAATGCCTGATTCAACGCAAATCCAAGAACATGCTGGTAAAAGTCGAAGGACATGTAAACCCAGGTATTACGGCCAAAGATATCGTTCTGGCCATTATCGGTAAAATTGGTACCGCTGGTGGTACCGGCTACGCCATTGAATTTGCCGGTGAAGCCATTCAGGATTTATCCATGGAAGGACGAATGACTGTTTGCAACATGACGATTGAAGCAGGTGCCCGTGCTGGAATGATCGCTGTGGATGACACAACAATTAATTATCTGAAAGATCGCCCTTTTGCGCCTAAGGGGGAAAACTGGGATAAAGCCATGGCAGCCTGGCGTGACTTACACAGTGATGCTGATGCGCATTTTGATAAGGTCGTGGTACTGGATGCCAACCAAATCAAACCTCAGGTTACCTGGGGCACCTCCCCAGAAATGGTGGTTCCCGTTGATGCCAATATTCCAGATCCCGCTGCAGAAAGTGATGCTGTGAAACGCAATGGCATGCTGAAAGCACTGAAATACATGGGCTTGAATGCGAATCAGCCAGTTCAGGAAATTCGTCTGGACAGAGTATTTATCGGTTCCTGCACCAACTCACGTATTGAAGATTTACGCGAAGCTGCTGCTGCAATTAAAGGCGGAAAAGTCTCCGCTACTGTAAAGCAAGCGATGGTTGTTCCGGGATCGGGATTAGTGAAACAACAGGCTGAACAGGAAGGTCTGGATAAAATCTTTGTAGAAGCAGGCTTTGAATGGCGTGATCCAGGTTGCTCGATGTGTCTGGCAATGAATGCAGATCGTCTGGAAGCAGGTGAACATTGTGCCTCTACATCCAATCGCAACTTTGAGGGACGTCAGGGGCAAGGTGGTCGTACACACCTGGTGAGTCCGGCAATGGCGGCAGCCGCAGCGATTGCAGGCCACTTTGTAGATATTACTACGCATTAATGGCGACCAATTATCAAGCCGCTGAGGCTGAACTCAGTACCTTGCGCGATTTTCTGCGATGGACCACCTCACGGTTTGAAGAAGCCAGATTATTTTTTGGTCATGGCAATAACGACGCGTTTAATGAAGCCACACAACTGATTCTGCATAGCCTGAAACTTCCGGTAACTGAATTACCGGAATTGTTTCTCGATGCAAGGCTTTGTAGTGCTGAAAAACAGGCTTTACTGCACTTGGTCAAACGGCGAATTGAAGAACGGGTACCAGTACCTTATCTGACCCATGAAGCCTGGTTTGCTGGCCTTCCATTTTATGTGGATGAACGTGTACTCATTCCACGTTCTCCTTTTGCCGAATTAATTGATAGCCAACTTGCTCCCTGGTTACAGGATGCAGATTCGGTCGAACGTATTCTGGATATGTGTACTGGCAGTGCCTGCATCGCAATTGCACTGGCCATGACGTTTGAAGGTGCTGAAGTTGATGCTGTTGATATCAGTGATGAAGCGTTGAGCGTCGCCCAGATTAATAAAAACAAACATTTGCTCGGAGATGAGCTGTCGCTTATAAAATCAGATCTATGGACGGAATTGAATCAATCTCGCCAATATGATTTGATTATCAGTAATCCCCCGTACGTGGGGGATCTTGAGATGTCCAGCTTACCAGCGGAATATCATCATGAACCGGTCCATGCGCTGCAGGCTGATGATAATGGTCTTGCTCTGGTAGAACAGATCATTACTGGCGCAGCGACGTTTCTTACGCCACAGGGATTATTGTTTGTTGAAGTAGGCAATAGCGATCTCGCAGTGGATGAAAGATGGCCTGAAACACATTTTTTATGGCTGGATCTGGAGCAAGGTGGTCATGGGATCTTTATGCTGACCCAAGCACAATGTGCTGAGTTTGCAGCCGCTTATTCCTGAGTTTCGCTAACCGGACTTTCAGACTCTGACTCAAAAATCCTTACACAATTACGGCCCGCCATTTTAGCCTGATACATTGCCCGATCAGCCATTTCAAACAGGCTGTTAAGCGTGTCCTGTTTATCCTGTCGAAGCGTTGCCACACCAACACTGATTGTAATACCGATTCCAGCGGGCTTAAATCGCGTCAGCCGTTTCTGCATACGTTGCATCAACAGTGCCGCAGTCTGATTGTCACAGCCTGGTAAAAGCAGTACAAACTCTTCACCGGACCAGCGGGCAATCATATCAACATCACGAACGTGGCGTTTGAGCCAGTTACCCAATTCCGCCAGCAGATTGTCGCCACGGACAAAACCATATTGTTCGTTGATGGATCGAAAATGATCTAAATCGATAACCGCCATCGCCAGGTCACGTTTGAATCGATAGGCCTCACTTAAATATTTACCGGCAAATTCACGTAGTGCATGACGGTTAAATAATTGCGTCAGCTCATCCAGCATTGCCAGACTGCATAGTGAGTTTTGCTGTGCCCGCAGTTCTCGGAAATTCTGATAGCTGGTAATGTGATTAAACACCCGTTGACGCAGTTCTTCACGGACAATCGGTTTAGAAACAAAATCATTTACGCCGAGATGAAATAACTCAATTTTGCGTGACACATTATCAAAGCCGGAAGTCGCGATGATGGGTACATTGCCATAGTCTTCACGCAAACGACGGATCTTTCTCACCAGCGTAATTCCGCTCATACTGCCCTCCAGCATGATATCGGTAATCACCAGATCATAATCGCCGCCACTGAAGGCCTCCCATGCTTCTTCTGCAAAGGTATAAGCATCAACATCCAGCCCCATATCGGTTAATAAATCGATAATGATGGTCTGTAAAACCCGGGAATCTTCGATAAACAGTACTCGGCCGGATAACTGGCGGGTTTCGCGCTGAGCCAGGCGTTGCACATAAATACCTAATTCGGATTCGTCATGCTTGCTGAAAATGTCGGTGGCACCGGCCAGCAATGCCTGCTTGAGGGTTCGGGCGTTATCCGTTTCTGTCATCACCAGCACAGCAGCATAATCATAGCCGTTGATTGCTCGTAATTGACCGCAGAACTCGCTTCCAGCGATATCCGACAGATCATCACTGCAACAAACTAATCGATATCGTGTCTGCTGAGCATGTTCAAGACCTTGATTCCCAGTCTCTGCGTGGTCCACTTCAAACCCGGCAGCCGATAATAGTGCACGAGCCTTATTACGAAATTCAGTAGATGCGTCTACTACTAATGCATTGAGTTTTTGCACTATGCCAATCCTTTATTCTAATGTGCATTCTGCCTGTTGCTGAACATTAACAGCAAGCTTTCCCTGACAGAATTTGTTGCGTAAAACTTGTCCGAAGGTAAAAACCACAAGGATGATACCATTCTTCCTCGCCGTCATGCCCTATCTGCCGGGTAATGACCCGACTATTGGCTGCTTTGGGCCTTATCTGTAAAAAACGTCCCAGTTTCGCTGTCACGGCACCTTCAGCTATCATTATTTCCATCAACTCTTCCCAGTCCTGCTGCAGCACTGCTTCCTGCTGTTCTGAAGGCTGCCATAAAATCGCCTGTCCAATAAATCGATCCGCTAATGCTATAGCGTTATCGGCTTCAACCGGCAACCACAAAACCTTGCTCAGTTTACGACGTAACCATGATGTCTGCCAATGCGTTTCAGACAGAGCTTTGGGAGTCACCGTGCAGACATATGTCGATTCTTTTGGCTCACCGCGGGTATTCAATGGAATGGTTTTTAATTCAATACCCAAAGCAACAAAATCCGGTTCCGCTTGATTCCCGGCATCGGCGCCCAGAATGCGCTCCAGTAGATTCCCTAACCAACCTTTATGACGGCGCAAATCTACAGGAACCGTCAGGCCGGATTGCTGTGCAAGCTGACCCACCGTTTTGCCAGCTATTTGTTGGCAACGATGAATCAGTTCAGCTTCAGAGGCAGGGGGAGAAACTGGAACCGGTTCCGGGTAAATATGATCAGACATGAGTGACATGATAATCTAGTACGTTTAAATCTGCTTAAGGCGATTCCGGTGAAAGCGCTTACTATTGAACATCTGAATAAAACCTATCGCAATGGCTTGGAAGCACTCAAAGATATCAACCTTAAGGTTGAAGAAGGTGATTTTTTTGCACTGTTAGGGCCAAATGGTGCTGGCAAATCCACTACCATCAGCATTTTAACGTCATTAGTCACAAAAACCAGTGGCTCGGTAACCATCTTTGATGCCGATCTGGACAGTCAAACCGAACTGGCTAAAAGTTATATCGGATTGGTGCCACAGGAATTTAATTTTAATGGTTTTGAGCAGGTTAAACACATTCTGGTGACTCAAGCCGGTTATTACGGTGTTCCAGCAAAAGAAGCGGAACCGCGTGCAGATGTCTTGCTAAAGCAATTAGGACTTTGGGAAAAACGACACACAGCCTCCCGTTCATTATCCGGTGGTATGAAACGCCGGTTGATGATTGCCCGGGCACTTGTACACAATCCACGGCTGCTTATATTGGATGAACCTACAGCGGGTGTGGATATTGAGTTGCGGCGCTCGATGTGGGTATTTTTACGTGAAATCAATCAACGTGGCACCACTATCATCCTGACGACGCACTATCTTGAGGAAGCGGAAAACCTTTGTCGAAATATCGCCATCATCGACAAGGGCCGTATCGTTGAAAATACCGATATGAAATCGTTATTGAATCGCCTTGATAAAGAGACTTTTGTACTGGATTTGCTTGAACCCCTGACTGACAGCAGTTTGCTACAGGGGATTGAATACCATCAGGTTGATCCAACAACCATAGAGGTCGAGCTTCAGCGCCAGGAAGGCCTGAATGATTTATTCACTGTATTAACTGAACGTGGCATAAAAGTGGGGAGTATGAAAAACAAGGTGAATCGTCTGGAAGAATTATTTTTAACCCTGGTTGAACGTCCGGAGTCTGTCGAATGAATAACCGCCGCCAGCACCACTGGATTGCCTTTTCAACCATTGTCACCCGGGAAATCAGACGTTTCCTGCGGATTTGGGCTCAAACACTGTTACCGCCAGCGATTACCATGACTTTATATTTCATTATTTTCGGTAATCTCATTGGTAGCCGAATTGGTGAGATGGATGGTTTCAGTTATATGGAATATATCGCTCCCGGCATCATAATGATGGCCATTATCAACAATGCCTATTCCAATGTTGCTTCGTCCTTTTTCAGTGCCAAGTTTCAAAACCATATTGAAGAGCTGATGGTTTCGCCCGTTCCCAACTATATTATCCTCGCAGGATATGTTGTCGGTGGTGCAGCACGTGGCCTGTTTGTTGGACTTATTGTGACGCTGGTTTCACTGATATTTACCAAACTTACCGTTCAACATATCGGGATTACCATAAGCATGGTCTTTCTCAGTGCCGTCATGTTTGCATTAGGCGGATTTATTAACGCGTTATACGCGCGCAGCTTTGATGAAGTCTCAATTATTCCAACCTTTATTCTCACTCCACTGACCTATCTGGGGGGAGTGTTTTATTCAATTTCACTGCTACCCGAATTCTGGCAAAACGTTTCCATGTTGAATCCGGTTTTATATATGGTCAATGCATTCCGTTACGGTATTTTAGGTGTTTCGGATATTCCGGTAGCTGCTGCTTTTGCCATCATCCTGGGCTTTATCGCTGCACTGACAAGCTATGCGCTTTATCTGCTGCATAAAGGTACTGGCTTGAGGGATTGATTTTTATGAACCACAGAGACACAGAGGACACGGAGTTTTTATTATTGATTTATCCGCAGATTACGCAGATTTTCGCAGATGCTTTAAGAATGATTTAACAAGTCGGTTTGAAAGACGTTAGCCCTCATGATCCTTTTGTGATGTATTACTGAATCAACCTGAAAACCATTTATTTAATCTGCGTCCATCTGCGTAATCTGCGGACTATTTTTAGAAAGTCTTAACAAACCACACTTTAGAATGGGAGTAGAAGTAGCGTTTATACCTATCCCATTTATTAAATCTCTGTGTCCTCTGTGCCTCTATGGTTACTTTTATAATCTCAGCCTATCAATTGGAGCGCATCGCGAACGACTTCAATCCCGGCTCCGGGTAAATGGGCATTTTCACTTAAGTGCCGCCGCCAGCGACGTGCGCCGGGCAAGCCTTGAAACAAACCCAACATATGGCGGGTAATCGATTTTAAGGGTCTTCCCTCTTTCATACGCATTTCAATATATGGCAGCATCAATTCGACTATTTCATGCTGACTCGGTATTACACGATCATCATTAAAAATTCGTTTATCGGCTTCAGCCAATAAATATGGCTGGTGATAAAGCGCCCTTCCCATCATCACCCCATCTACCTGTTGCAGATGGTTTTCGGCTTCTTCCAACGTGTGTATGCCGCCATTAATATCCAGATGCAAATCAGCAAACTCCTGCTTGATTTGATACACCTTTGAATATTCAAGTGGTGGTATATCCCGATTTTCTTTTGGGCTTAAACCTTTTAACCAGGCTTTACGGGCATGCAAAATCACTGCATCGACTTCAACCTGATAAATTGCGTCAACAAATTGCCTGACAAATTCATAGCCGTCGTGCTCATCAATCCCTAATCGGGTTTTAACGGTGATGGGAATATCGGTTGCATGTTTCATTGCAACCACACATTCAGCTACCAACTGAGGTTCGGCCATTAAACAGGCACCGAAGCGTCCATTTTGCACACGGTCACTGGGGCAACCGACATTCAGGTTAATTTCCTGATAACCGGCCTTTGCACCTAACTTGGCACATTTTGCTAATTCTGACGGGTCACTGCCACCCAACTGCAACGCCATAGGATATTCAATTTCATCATGGTCCAGAAAGCGTTGATGATCGCCGTGGAGCAATGCGCCGGTGGTGATCATTTCGGTATACAGCAAGGTATGTTTGGAAATAAGTCGGCACAAATAACGAAAATCCCGATCGGTCCAGTCCAGCATGGGTGCCAGTGATAATCGATGGGCGAATTTAATATTGGCTGTCAAAGTCATAATAAAACCTGTTTAATCCGACATTTTCGCAAATCAATCGCTAAAATGCCCATTTAATCTGTTTTTTAAGTCAGTCGATGAGCACCATCAAGATTAACGATCTCTCCATTGCTGTTGTCCGAAGCACACGCAGAAAGACCATCGCCATCAAAATTCAGGATGGCAACGTCACTGTGCACTTACCCAAATTAATGCCCTTATGGTTGGCAAAACAGTTTGTGCTGCGCAAACAGCACTGGATCGAGGATAAATTAAAGAATTTCCAGCAGCGTCCGCCCAAGAGACAATTTATTGAAGGTGAATTACAACCTTTTATGGGCGAACACTATCCATTACATATTATTCAGGAGCCTCAGCGCCAGAGACTGCATGTTCAATTTGATCAACAGAAACTGGTGATTATGGCCCCGTCAAAAGTAACAACCTTGCAAATAAGACAGGCCTTAACCAGATGGTACAGACGTCAGGCAGAATCGTTATTAAAGGAGCGGGTAAAGCAGCTTGCTGAACAAACTGGGCTGCGGCCAAATCAGATTCAGATTAAAAGCTATAAAGCCCGCTGGGGCAGTTGTAATATAAAAGGAGATATCCAGCTTAATTGGCAATTAGTTCAGGCCACACAGTCGATAAACGATTACGTCATCATTCATGAATTATGTCATCTGCGTCAGCATAACCATTCAAAGGCCTTTTGGGATTTGGTTGGGCAGTTTGACCCCAATTTCCGTGAGCATCGCAGTTGGTTGAAACATCATGGACATCAGCTGGTTATCTAAACGGATCTGCTTAACTTGGTAATTTTTCCATTATGAATTAATATATGCCACATTGGATAAGGAACGCTGCGACAGAGAACACTCTGCTAGGCTTATTCAATTTTACATTCCAAACGGCGTTCATTATTACAGGTCACTGGTAGTAATGGGCGTTTCATCCGAACTTTACCCATAGTTAAACTATCATTACCTTATTTGAATTTTAATGAGGAAGTTGTCTATGAGTAATGCTTATCTTTTTACCTCTGAATCCGTATCAGAAGGTCATCCAGATAAAGTAGCAGACCAAATTTCCGACGCTGTTTTAGATGCAATCCTGACCAAAGATCCCCACGCTCGTGTTGCCTGCGAAACATTGATTAAAACCGGTGTTGCGATTGTTGCTGGCGAAATTTCAACCAGCGCCTGGGTAGACTTGGAAGATATTGTTCGTAAAACCATCACGGATATTGGTTACAACAGCTCCGAGGTTGGTTTTGATGGCCAGACTTGTGGGGTCATGTCGGTTATCGGTAAGCAATCCGGTGACATTGCCATGGGTGTGGATCGTGAAACAGAAGAAGATCAAGGTGCCGGTGATCAGGGCTTGATGTTTGGTTATGCCAGCAATGAAACCGAAGTGCTTATGCCTGCGCCGATCACTTATGCACATCGTCTGGTCAAACGTCAGGCTGAAGTACGTAAAAGCGGTGAATTACCGTGGTTACGTCCCGACGCGAAAAGCCAGGTGACATTTGCCTATGAAAATGGCGTACCGGTCGGTATCGATGCGGTGGTGCTATCAACCCAGCATAACCCTGAAATCAGCCAGTCTGATCTGAAAGAAGCGGTAATGGAGCTCATTATCAAACAAACGCTTCCAGCTGAATGGCTAACAAAAAATACTCGTTACCATATCAATCCCACCGGGCAATTTATTATTGGTGGTCCTGTAGGTGATTGCGGACTCACCGGTCGTAAAATTATCGTCGACACCTATGGTGGCATGGCCCGCCATGGTGGCGGAGCATTCTCCGGCAAGGACCCTTCAAAAGTTGATCGTAGTGCAGCCTATGCAGGTCGATATGTAGCGAAAAACATTGTTGCCGCCGGGCTTGCTGATCGTTGCGAAATCCAGGTTTCGTATGCCATTGGCGTTGCAGAACCTACATCAATTAGCGTGGATACATTTGGTACAGGCAAAATTGCTGAAGATAAACTTGTCGCATTAGTTCGTGAGCATTTTGATCTGCGCCCGGTTGGTCTTATCAAAATGTTGGATTTAGTACGTCCCATTTATCAGCAAACTGCCGCATATGGTCATTTTGGACGTGAAGAAGCTGACTTCAGTTGGGAACGAACTGACCTCGCTCCCGTCTTACGTGAAGCAGCAAAAATCAACTAACACAGGAAATTATCATGCAATCAGCAGTAGAAAACTTAAAACCAGATTACAAAGTTGCCGACATCAGTCTGGCGAAATGGGGCCATCAGGAAATTAAAATCGCCGAAAGCGAAATGCCTGGATTGATGGCGTTACGTGAAGAATATGCCGGCCAGCATCCGCTAAAAGGTGCGCGCATTGCAGGTTGTCTGCATATGACCATCCAAACTGCCGTGTTGATTGAAACATTGGTTGAATTAGGCGCTGAAGTGCGCTGGTCTTCATGCAATATCTTTTCAACGCAGGATCACGCTGCAGCAGCCATTGCCGATCAAGGCATTCCGGTTTTTGCCTGGAAAGGTGAAACCGAAGAAGAAGCTATCTGGTGTATTCGTCAGACGATCATTGGCAGCGATGGCTGGCGCCCGAATATGATTCTGGATGATGGTGGTGATTTAACCACGATGATGCATGTGGATTACCCGGAATTACTAGACGATGTTAAAGGGCTGTCGGAAGAAACCACCACCGGCGTTCATCGTTTGTATGAAATGATGAAAGCAGGTGCTTTAAAAGTCCCGGCGATCAACGTTAACGACTCAGTGACCAAATCAAAATTCGACAATCTTTATGGCTGCCGTGAATCATTGCTTGACGGGATCAAGCGTGCAACAGATGTCATGGTTGCTGGCAAAATCTGCGTGGTGCTGGGTTACGGCGATGTCGGTAAAGGTTGTGCACAGGCTTTCCGTGGCATGGGCGCTACCGTGATGATCACTGAAATCGATCCAATTTGTGCCCTGCAGGCAGCAATGGAAGGTTACCGTATTGTCACCATGGACGAAGTCGCTGATAAAGCCGATATCTTTGTTACAGCTACCGGTAATATCAATGTCATTAATCATGAGCATATGGCGGCGATGCGTAACGAAGCTATCGTTTGTAACATCGGTCACTTTGATAACGAAATTGATGTTGCTTCACTGCGTAACTACGAGTGGGAAAACATTAAGCCTCAGGTTGACCACGTTATTTTCCCTGACGGTAAGCGTATTATCCTGCTGGCTGAAGGTCGTCTGGTCAATTTGGGTTGTGCAACCGGTCATCCAAGCTTTGTGATGTCAGCGTCTTTCACCAATCAGGTCATGGCGCAAATCGAGTTATGGCATAACAGTGCCAACTACGAGAATAAAGTTTATGTATTGCCAAAACGTCTGGACGAGAAAGTAGCTCGACTGCATTTAGGCCGAATCGGTGCTAATCTGACCGAATTAAATACTGAACAGGCCAACTATTTAGGACTTGAGCAACAAGGCCCATATAAACCTGAACATTACCGTTATTAAGTTAATCAGGGCTAACTTAAACGTTAGCCCTTTTTCTTTTACCTAAAGTAAGCATCATGTCCAAACAACCTGTTATCAGCTGCGAATTTTTCCCGCCAAAAACGGAAAAAGGCGCGCAAAATCTTTTACTGGTGCAAGAGCGATTAGCTGTATTAAAACCTGAATTTTACTCCGTGACATTTGGTGCTGGAGGATCGACTCAGGATAATACGCTTGAAGCGGTTATCGCTATACAACAACGCGCTAAAGAAACCGGAATTGATGCGGCTCCGCATTTATCCTGCGTGGGCTCTTCTAAAGAACGTATCCGCACTATTCTGCAAACCTATATTGATAATGGAATTTCCCGCGTAGTGGCATTAAGAGGTGATTTACCCTCAGGCATGCGCGATCCGGGGGATTTTCGTTATGCTAATGAACTCGTGCAATTTATTCGCAAAGAAACTAACGATCATTTTACTATTGAAGTTGCAGCTTACCCCGAAGTACATCCTCAGGCACAGGATGCCGGTGTCGATCTGGAAAATTTCAAACGTAAAGTCGATGCCGGTGCTGACAGCGCCATTACACAGTATTTTTTCAACATTGATTCTTATCTGTATTTTGTAGAACGCTGCCAGAAAAAAGGCATTGATATTCCGATAATTCCCGGCATTATGCCCATCAACAATTACACTCAACTGGCGCGGTTCTCTGCAGCCTGTGGTGCAGAAATTCCACGTTGGCTAAAAAAACGGCTGGAAGAATTTTATGATGATTCGGTATCGATGCAGGCATTTACGACCGATTATCTGACTGAATTTACTGAAAAACTGCTTAATCTGGACGTACCCGGCTTACACTTTTATTCAATGAATAAAACACAGCCTGTATTAACCGTATGCGAACGGCTGGGATTGGTTCGCTGATTATTAGGCTTCCTTAGCCATGGACTTTTTTGGTGCATCTTTTACCGCGGCGCTTAAACTGCTGATAGCTTTTGATGCCACTGTCTGGGAGATTATTCAGACATCGGTCAGTATTTCAGTTGCTGCTGCTTTCATTGCTGCTTTACTGGCTATCCCTGCGGGTGTGTTTACGGCATTAACCGAATTTTCAGGTAAAACTATACTGCAACATATCCTCAATACTTTAATGGCCATGCCTACCGTGGTTATTGGATTATTACTCTATGGGCTATTCAGTCGAATGGGACCATTAGGGGAATTGGGGTTACTTTATACCCAATCCGCCATGATTATCGCGCAGAGTATCCTGATATTCCCCATCATGATGAATCTGACTCTGGTGACCGTCAACACCGCTGATCCACGACTCATTTTGACCTTAAAAAGTCTCGGCGCAGATAAATGGCAACAATGCTTTCAGGTTTTAAAAGCCGTTAGACTGGCGGTACTGGTAGCCATTTTGACAGGCTTTGGCCGTGCCATAGGTGAAGTTGGCGCGGCAATGATGCTGGGTGGAAATATTGAAGGCTACACCCGAACCATGACTACCGCCATCGCACTGGAAACCAGTAAAGGCGAATTTGAACTGGCATTGGCGCTAGGCATAGTATTGCTAATAATCGCTTTTATCCTGAATTTCGCTTTGTCCTGGATTAACCGGCGACTGACATGAACGACGCATTTCAATTAAACAACATTAAAGTTCTTTATAACGGTCAGTTGGCACTGGATATTGAGCAACTCAATATCCCTGCCAATGAATGTATGGCTGTACTCGGTGAAAACGGCGCAGGAAAATCCACCCTGTTCCACTTACTGGCTTTATTGCAAAAGCCCGATTCAGGTGATATCAGTGTATTGGGAAATAAAATCACTGGTTCACCAGCCAAACAGCGTCACCAAATCGGGCTGGTACCACAACATCCCTATATGCTACCCGGCACCGTAACAGACAATATCCTCCTGGCACTAAAGCTACAAAAAGTTGATAAAGCTCGACACACCTCTCAACTACAACAGGCACTGAAAACCGTTAATTTGACTCAGTTGGCAGATCAAACCGCCAGCACCCTGTCTGGCGGAGAACAACGTCGTGTTGCAATTGCCAGAGTGCTGGCATTTGAACCCGATATCCTGTTGCTAGACGAACCATTTGCCAATCTGGACAGCTTTCACCAGCGCCAGGTTGAAGACGTGATCACCATGTTGTCTAACGATGGTAAGCGTACGGTACTGTTTTCAACCCATGACCGATTGCAGGCATCTGCTATCACACCTCATACGATACAACTGCTTAAGGGAAAACGGGTTTCGGCTCCACTGCTGAATCTGTTCCATGGTCATTATGATGGCGAAATCTTTCATACCAAAACACTGAAAATCTTTGCTGCGGAAGGTTCTCTTTCTGCCAGACATATTGCAATCGATCCGCTGGCCATAACTATTAGTAAGCATGCTCATTCGGATAGCAGTGCCCGTAACCAGTTACCTGGGCGACTTACCAGCATCAGTGAAGCAGATAAAGCGGTGCGGCTGACGGTTGATTGTGGTGATAAATTTGAAGTGATAATCAGTCACCAGGCTTTATCTTCTCTAGAGCTTTCTCTGGGTGATTCGCTATGGATTAGTTTTAAAGCCACTGCGGTTACCCTGTTGTGATTTTTATTTTAGAAAGACGTATAGGCAACGGCGCGACGATTGCGGTAACATAAACTCATGGTCACAACATTAAATCAAAACATTAAGTGAAACCCTCATTACAGCTACGCAT
>Ga0207876_1000095_pt1 | contig 46882 bp, 45 predicted proteins | sample MalvirmetaMSP146_FD_184237 | JGI IMG/M metagenome (GOLD analysis project Ga0207876, IMG submission 184237) | Marine viral communities from the Deep Pacific Ocean - MSP-146 (SPAdes) | ecosystem: Environmental > Aquatic > Marine > Oceanic | place: Pacific Ocean | collected 2011-07-10
CCGCCAGCGCCTGAAGCTGTTTCTCAACCTCAGCTCAGCTGATGGTGCCCGTGACACGCACCCGCTTGGCACCCTTGACCGGTCTCGCCTTCAGGGCGTCCTGGCGGCGTTTGATATGTCCGTCGATCAGGTTTTTGCCAGCGATCATCAGCCCGGTGAAAATGAATGCGCCCGGCGGCAGTATGGCCAGTAGGAAGGGTTGATAATCATCGATCAGCACCAGTTTCCAACTCGCCGCTGCGGGGCCGAACAGCAATTGCATATCGGCAAACAATGCGCCAGTGCCGAGCAGTTCGCGCAGGGCGCCGAGTAGCACCAGCACCACCCCGAACCCCAGCCCCATGATCAGCCCATCGTACAGCGCCGGCGCGACCGCGTGTTTGCTGGCAAAGGCGTCGGCGCGTCCAAGAATGACGCAATTGGTGGTGATCAATGGGAGGAAAATCCCGAGAATCTGGTACAGCTCAAACGCAAAGGCCTGCATCAACAGTTCGGTACAGGTCACAGCGGAGGCGATGATCATGACAAACACCGGCAGGCGCACTGCATCCGAGACCACATTGCGGATCACCGAGACGGCCGTGTTGGAGCAGGCCAGCACTAGGGTGGTGGCGGCTGCCAACCCCAGTGCATTGACCACGTTACCGGTGACGGCGAGCAGTGGGCAGAGACCCAGCAGTTGTACGATAGCCGGATTGTTTTTCCACAAGCCGTTGAGTGTCAGCTCGCTGTAGGCGGGGGTGCTCATGCGGTGGGGCCCTCCTCGGGTGCGCTGTCGCGGCCTGATTCTGCGGGGCCGAACAGCCCGGTGCGTTCGCGTTGCACGTAGAGCAGTGCCCGCTGTACTGCTGCGACCACGGCGCGCGGTGTAATGGTCGCACCGGTAAACTGGTCAAAGCTGCCACCGTCCTTGCGCACGGCCCAGCCCGCGGGCTTCGGGTTTTCCAGCGAGGCGCCGGTGAAGTCAAGGATCCACTGCGACTTGCGCAGGTCGACCTTGTCACCGAGGCCCGGAGTTTCGCGGTGCTTGACAGTGCGGACCCCGGCGATGCTGCCATCGGCGTTTACCCCGACAATCAACTCGATATCGCCGCTGTAACCGTCTCGCGCCACGACCGGTACGATCACGGCCACGGCCTTGTTCCCCTGGCGCGCAATGTACAGCGGACGCGGTTCGCGTAAACCGAGATCCGTGAACTCAGGCTGCAGCATACGTGTGTCGTCCAGCATACTGTTGTCGTGGCGCTCACGTGGCACGATCTCCAGCAGCGCCTTCTCTTCCGCATGTCGCTGCTCGAGGGCGATGGTGTCGCGGGTAGCCAGCCAGGTGCCACCAATCAGCAGGGCGGTGAACAGGGCGAACAGGGCAAGCAGCGCGCTGTTGCGGGTGATGGATTGCCCGAGTAGCTGCATCAGCCTGCGCCCCCTGATTTGCCGTGGCCGTAGACACGGGGCTGCGTGTAGTGGTCGATGAAGGGCGCCGCGAAGTTGGCAATGAGCACGGCGAATGCCACGGCATCGGGGTAGTTACCCCAGACCCGAATCAGGTACACCAGTACGCCGATCAGCGCGCCGAATACCAGTCGCCCGCGCACTGAAACGGCGGAGGACACCGGGTCGGTGATAATGAAAAAGGCGCCGAACATGGTTGCGCCGCTGAGCAGGTGAAACAGCGGCGAGCCGCCACTGCTGGAACTGCCGCCGTCGTAGAACAGCGTCGCCATCAGCGCCAGACTGGCAAGCATGGCCACCGGCGCATGCCAGGTAAATATGCGTCGGTACAGCAGCCAGAGTCCGCCGGCCAGAAAAGCCAGGTTGACCCACTCCCAGCCAATGCCTGCCCAGCGTCCGAACTGCGGTGTCTGTGCCCAGAGATCTTCAAGCAACAGCCCCTGGTTCTGGCGCAGTACATCCAGCGGCGTCGCCATGGTGACCGCGTCGTAGCGGGCGGGCAGGAAGCAGGCCTGTAGAGCCTCCCAGAGGCCGGGCACGTCCCCCAGACCGCGTGGTGGTGCCCAGGCGGTCATTTGCACCGGGAATGAGATCAGCAGCACCACGTAGCCAACCATAGCGGGGTTGAACGGATTGTAGCCCAGCCCCCCATAGAGCTGCTTGGCCATCAGTATCGACGCCGCCACCCCCACTGCAATCAACCACCAGGGGGCGTAGGGCGGCAGGGCGATGCCCAGCAGTACACAGGTGACCAGCGCGCTGCAGTCCTTCAGGTAGAAGGCCAGGGGCCGACCGCGCAGCAACAGGGCAACTGACTCACAGGCCAGGCCGACGATACAGGCCCAGAGCACGTTGACCAGGGTGCCAAAACCAAAGAACAGCGTCAGCACGAACACGCCGGGAACAGTGGCCAGAAGCACCTGGCGCATGACCATGCCGGTGCTGTAGGTGCCGTGGGCATGGGGTGAACTGACGCGCATCAGTGCCATCAGTCAGCGCCCGTTTCTGTTGCGGCAGCTTCTGCCTCGGCCAGTTTGTCCTTGAGTCGTTGCACGGTCGCCTCCAGGGCGCTGACGATCTTCGCGTCTTCACCGGAAGCGATGCTTTGAGCCAGGCGCTGTTCCGATTTTGCCAGTTTCTGCCGCAGCGCCGCTTCCGGAGATGCCTTCACCGGTGTGACGGCCGTGCCATCGCCCGCCTGTTGTGCTGCCTTTTTCGCCCTGGCGCGCTCAATGGCAGCCTGGATCGGGTCTTCTTCGCCGCCCTGTTCGGCCAGGGCCGCGCGCTTTTCAGCAGCTGCCTTGCGCGCGGCGCGTTTCGCTTCGCGCTCTTCTTCTTCGTGCGCAAGCCGTGCCTGGCGTGCCTCAAACCGCAACCGCGCCTGCTCCGATTTGGCGTGTTCGCGCCGCTGTTGCAGGATGTCTGCTTTCGATGCGCGGTAGTACTGTACCAGCGGTATATGGCTGGGGCACACCCAGGAGCAGGCGCCACATTCGATGCAGTCGAACAGATTGTGTTGCTCCAGCTTTTCGAATTCCTTGCCCTGGGCGAACCAGAACAACTGCTGTGGCAGCAGGCTTGCCGGACAGGCCTCCGCACAGAGGCCGCAGCGGATGCAGGGCTGCGCGGGCGGTGGGGGTGGCAGTTCCTCGGCAGTCGGGGCAAGTATACAGTTGGTGGTTTTGACAACTGGGGCCTGGGGTGTGGTGACGGTGAACCCCATCATCGGTCCGCCCATCACGAGGCGCTCGCAGCGCTCGGGGTGCAGGCCTGCAAGATCCAGCAGGTATTGCATGGGTGTGCCCAGCAGTACCTCAAAATTCTGTGGGCTGTCCACGGCATTGCCGGTGACGGTGGTTATGCGGGAAATCAGGGGACGCCCGTCGCAGATGGCGTCCCGTACCGCGACGGCCGTGCCCACGTTCTGGCAGACAATGCCCAGATCTCCCGGCAGGCCGCCACTGGGTACCTGCTGCCCGGTGAGTATTTCGATGAGCTGTTTTTCGCCGCCGGAGGGGTACTTGGTGGGGAAGGTCACCACCTCTATGGCGCTTCCTGCGGCCGCCGCCTGCAGTGCCGCAATGGCCTCGGGTTTATTGTCTTCGAGGCCCAACAGGATCTCCTGCGGCTGCAGGATATGCTGCAGGATGGCGATACCAGCGACGATGTCGTCAGCGCGCTCGCGCATGAGAATGTCGTCCGCCGTGATGTAGGGCTCGCACTCGGTGCCGTTGATGATCAGTGTCTTGACGCTTTGCCCGGGCTTGCCGGCGAGCTTGACCGCGGTGGGAAAACCGGCTCCGCCCATCCCCGCGATGCCGGCGTTGCGGATCAGTTCAAGTAATTCGGTGGCTTCGCAATCCCTGTAGTTCGCCACGCCCTCTAATGGCGCCCATTCATCCTCGCCGTCACAGTCGATGACGATGCAGGGTGCGGGGAAACCGGAGGGGTGCGGAATGGGGCGCTCTTCGATGGCGCTGATATGTCCAGAGGTCGGCGCGTGCAGGGGCACACTGACGTGGCCGCCGGGCTCAGCAATCATCTGCCCTTTCAGCACCCGGTCACCGACCGCCACGATCGGTCGTGCGGGCGCGCCAATATGTTGGGAAAGGGGCAAAATCAGCTGCTGCGGTATGCCCGCCCCCCGGATCCTGCTGCCCAGCGACTGGTGTTTGTTTTCGGCGGGGTGTATGCCGCCGTGAAAACCGTAAACCCGCCTCATGCCGCACGCTCGGCTGAGGGCGTGTCGGTGGCGATGATATCCAGGTTGCGGCTACGCTGTGCAGGCAGTTGCCAGTGCCAGGTTTGCAGGTTTTCCTCCTGCGGAATCATATCGATGCAGTCGACCGGACAGGGCTCCACGCACAGGTCGCAGCCGGTACACTCGCTGGCAATCACGGTGTGCATCTGCTTGGCGGCGCCCAGAATGGCGTCCACAGGGCAGGCCTGAATGCACTTGGTACAACCGATACACTCATCCTCGCGGATGAACGCTACGGCTTTGACCTTTTCTTCACCGTGTTCTTCATCCAGCGGCGGCGCCTCGACATCCAGCAGGTCGGCCAGCGCCTGTATCGTGGCTTCGCCGCCGGGCGGACACTTGTTGATCGCCTCACCACCGGCAATCGCCTCGGCGTAGGGGCGGCAGCCCGGAAACCCGCACTGGCCACATTGGGTCTGCGGCAGAATGGCGTTGATCTGGTCTGCAATGGGGTTGCCTTCAGTGCGGAAACGCACCGCTGCAAAGCCCAGCAGCGCGCCGAACGGCGCACCAAGGCCGACCAGCGCCAGGAGCGCCGCGAGCAGGGGGTAATCAGCAATCCAGCCCGGCATCGCGCTACACCAACCCCGCAAAGCCCATAAAGGCCAGCGACATCAATCCGGCGGTAACCATGCCAATGGCGGCGCCGCGGAAGGGCTCGGGCACATCGGCAACCGCAAGCCGTTCGCGCATCGCTGCAAACAGAATGAGCACGAGGGAAAAGCCGAGGGCGGCGCCGAATCCGTAGAACAGGGCCTGGAGGAAACTGTGGTCCTTGTTGATGTTGAGCAGTGCCACGCCCAGCACCGCACAGTTGGTCGTGATCAATGGCAGGTAAACGCCCAGAACACGGTGCAGGAGCGGACTGCTTTTGCGCACTACCATTTCGGTAAACTGCACTACCACGGCGATTACCAGAATGAAGGAAATGGTGCGCAGGTATTCCAGGCCCAGAGGCTCGAGCAGCAGGTAGTAGGTCAGGTGGCTGCAGGCTGATGCCAGGGTGAGCACAAACGTGGTCGCCATCGACATGCCCATGGCGGTTTCCAGTTTGTTGGAAACGCCCATGAACGGGCACAGTCCGAGGAACTGTACGAGCACGAAGTTGTTGACCAGAATGGCTCCGATCAGAAGGATGGAATAGTCGGCCAGCACAATAGTGTCATCAAGGAGTCGTCAAGTCGCCTAATGGTAAGTAGTTATTCCGGCGGAAACAATCGCCACCGGGGTTTAAAGCGGGCGCGGTTCAAGCCTGGCTGGCCTGCGCCTCGCTCGCGCTCGCTGCGAGGAGTGCCTCCACCTGGGCGGGATCTATCCGCGTGAGGAGAGGCTGGAAAGGTTCCAGCTGATGCCCCAGCAAGGGCCCGTCTGCCAGCGCTGTCCAGTCCAGCGAACAGTTGAGGAACTGCTCGGATTTCCCGGCCATCGCGGGCAGTACCGGCTTCAGGTAGGTCATGAGTATGCGAAACAGATTGATGCCGACACTGCACACAGCATGCACTTCCGTCTCACGGCCGCTCTCCTTGGCCAGGACCCAGGGCTTGCGCTCATCGATGTACTGGTTGGCGCGATCGGCCAGCGCGACGATAGCCCGAATCGCCTTGCTGTACTCGCGCTGCTCATAGGCATCCGCGATTGACTCTCCCTCGTCGAGAAACAGCTGCAGCAGCTCCGGCTCCGCGCACTCCGTGCTGGTCCTGTTGTCAAAGCCCTTGCGCAGAAAGCCGGCGCAGCGACTCGCGATATTGACCACCTTGCCAATCACATCGGCGTTGACGCGCTGCACGAAGTCGGTCAGGTTCAGATCGATATCGTCAACGGCGGCGCTGAGCTTGGCGGCAAAGTAGTAGCGCAGGTATTCGGCGTCCAGGTGGTCCAGGTAGGTGCCGGCGTTAATGAATGTGCCGCGGCTCTTGGACATCTTGGTCCCGTTGACCGTCAGGAAGCCATGCGCATAGATCGCCGTGGGCGTGCGCAGGCCCGCGGAATGCAGCATCGCGGGCCAGAACAGGCCGTGGAAGTTGATGATGTCCTTGCCAATGAAATGAAACAGCTCGGCGTCGGCGTCGGCATGCCAATAGGCTGCAAAGTCCCGCCCGGTGCGCTCGCAGTAGTTCTGGAAGCTGGCGATGTAGCCAATGGGGGCATCGAGCCAGACGTAGAAGTACTTACCTGGCTCGCCCGGAATCTCGAAGCCGAAGTAGGGGGCGTCGCGGCTGATATCCCACTCCTGCAGACCCGCTGCCGTCCATTCACGGAGTTTGTTGGCAATCTGCGGCTGCAGGGTGCCGGAGTCGATCCACTCGGCAAGCATGTCAGACAGCGCGGGCAGGTTGAAAAAGAAGTGCGTCGACTCCTTGTCCACCGGGCGTGCACCGGAAATTGCGGAAACCGGATCAATGAGGTCTGCCGGCGTGTAGGTTGCTCCGCAGGCTTCGCAATTGTCGCCGTACTGGCCGGGAGTCTTGCAGCGCGGACAGGTGCCCTTGATAAAGCGATCCGCGAGAAAAAGCTGCTTTTCAGGGTCGAAGGCCTGCACGATATCGCGGCGCGTGATGTGCCCGTTGGCCTGCAGGCGACGGTAGATTTCCTCGCTCCAGTAGCGGTTTTCCTCGGAGTGGGTGCTGTAGTAGTTGTCGAACCCTATGCAGAAGCCCGCTGCGTCCCGCTCGTGTTCTGCCTTGACCCTTGCAATCTGCTCCTCGGGGGTGACACCCAGCTTCTCGGCCGTGAGCATGATGGCGGTACCATGCGCATCGTCGGCGCAGACGTAGAGGCAGTCATGGCCGCGTGACTTCTGGAAGCGAACCCAGATGTCCGTCTGCACCATCTCCAGCATGTGGCCCAGATGCAGTGGGCCGTTGGCATAGGGTAGGGCGCTGGTGACCAGTATCTTGCGCGCGCGACTGTCTGGCATGTGCTTGTCAGTTCCCTGCAGTTCAGAAAATGGGGGGGCGTATCATAGCGGGTTTGCGCTCCTCAGTCATTGTCGGGGCCCGTGCAACTGCCTATACTGCCGAGCCATACGCGGGGCCTTCCTCCCCTCCGGTACGAGCATTTTACGGATCCCGGCAGTCATGAACACAATCAAGCACATTATCGCCGTTGCCTCAGGCAAGGGAGGCGTGGGTAAATCGACCACGGCAGTCAATCTGGCGCTGGCGCTGCAGTCACTGGGCCGCCGTGTGGGCCTGCTCGATGCCGATATCTACGGGCCGAGTCAGCAGCGCATGCTGGGCATCGCCGAGGGCACCAAGCCGGAGCAGAAGGATGGCAAGTGGCTGCTGCCGGTCATGGCGCACGGCTTGAAAACCATGTCGATGGGTTTCCTCGCCAGCGAGCGCACGCCGATGGTCTGGCGTGGTCCCATGGCCGGAGGTGCCCTGGTGCAGATGCTGGAGCAGACACTCTGGGGGGAGCTGGACTACCTGGTGATTGACATGCCACCGGGCACGGGTGACATACAGCTCACCCTGTCGCAAAAGGCCACTGTCGCGGGTGCCGTCATCGTGACCACACCGCAGGACATTGCCCTGCTGGACGCGCGCAAGGGTATCGAGATGTTTCGCAAGGTGGATGTGCCCATCCTGGGCATTGTCGAGAACATGGCAGTACATGTCTGCAGCCAGTGCGGCCACGTCGAACATATCTTCGGCAGCGAGGGCGGCGAGCGTGTGTCCCGGGACTACGGCGTGCCGCTGCTGGCGAGCCTGCCGCTGGCGCTGTCGATACGGGAGCAGACTGACAGCGGCACCCCTACCGTCGTGGCGGCACCCGACTCCACCGAGGCACAGCTTTACCTGGCAGCCGCGCGCGCCATTCAGTCGGCACTGTCGGGTACGGCGTCCGCGGGAGGCGTGCAGGTGCCCACTATTCGAATAACCGACGACTGACCGGAGCGTATGACAGCGTGAGTATCAAGGCAGACAAATGGATCCGCCGCATGGCGGAGCAACACGGCATGATCGAGCCCTTTGAGCCGAGCCAGGTGCGCAACGATGGAGAGCGCAGGCTGATTTCCTACGGCACATCCAGCTATGGGTATGACGTGCGCTGCTCCGACCACTTCAAGGTGTTTACCAATATCAACTCAGCCACGGTGGACCCCAAGGCTTTCGACGAAAACAGTTTCGTGGATGTGCGTGGTGATGTGTGCGTGATTCCGCCCAACTCCTTTGCGCTGGCGGTGACCGTTGAATACTTTCGTATTCCGCGCAACGTGTTGACGATCTGCCTGGGCAAATCCACGTATGCCCGCTGCGGCATTATCGTCAACGTCACGCCGTTGGAGCCGGAGTGGGAGGGGCATGTGACGCTGGAGTTCTCCAACACCACGACCTTGCCGGCGAAGATCTATGCCAATGAAGGCGTCGCCCAGATGCTCTTCTTCGAATCGGATGAAGTGTGTGAGACCAGCTATCGCGACCGCGGTGGCAAATACCAGGGGCAGCGCGGCGTAACCCTGCCGCGCGCCTGAGTCGCGCGGTTCAGGGCACCAGCGCCTGCAGTGGAGTGCCTGCCATGCTGCCTTCAGCAAGCAGCACTTCAACCGGTTTGTCGTCCTCGACGTGGATGGTTTTCACCATCAGGTAGTCCCAGTCCGGTGCCAGCCACATGGCTGATTCACGGTCGGGCTCTTCGTGCAGGCGCTCGAAATGCAGTGTGTTCACCGGGCCCAGGGGTGTGTCGACAACTTCCTCACCCACATAGACCAGTTCATAGTCGCGGATGCGCTTGCCGTCGGCGATGCGCACCTGCAGGTTCTCGCGCGGGTTTTCCTTCGCCATCAATTGCAGTCGCAGCTGTTCCTGCTGGCTCATGCGGTCCAGCGTGCCCTCGGTGTACGGGAGCTCGTACCACTCGTCCTTGTACAGACTGCGGACCGTGTCGGAGCCGGGCGTAAAATGCACCTCACGGCGCCGGTTGATCAGCCCTGTGCCCTGGTAGATGTAGGATTTGGGATGAATTTCACTGCCTTCAACGCTGAATACGGCGACCTCATGGAAGCCCACAACGAGCAGCTTGCCGCCGTTGGTGAGGGTGTAGCGCCCCTCGCCCTCGTCTTTCAATTCGCGCTCCAGGGTGACTGTCATACCCCGCGCGGACGTGGAATACTTGACGAGATAAGGCTGCAGCACGGGCTCGTCGGCGGCTTTGGCCGCCGCCGACAAGGGTGCGCTAAACAAGGCCGCCAGCAGCAGCGTCGTCAGTGACAGAGGGCGGCCGATATTGAAGCCCGTTCGCGGGTATCGTCTGGCCATCGAAAAGTGCTCCTTGTTTGTCCAGTGTGAGCCTGCCCTGCAGGAACCAGAGGGCGGCCAGCGGATAGATTGCGTGCTCCATTTCGAGGACACGCTGCGCCAGGCTGTCTGCGGTGTCATCCGCCCGTATCGGCACACGCGCCTGCAGCACAGGCGGGCCGCCATCCAGTTCGGGTGTCACAAAATGAACCGTACTGCCGGCTTCGCTGTCGCCGGCATCAATCGCCCGCTGGTGCGTGTGCAGCCCCGGGTACTTTGGCAACAATGACGGATGAATGTTCAATAATCTACCGGCAAAAGGTGTGATAAATACCGGCGTGAGGATGCGCATGAACCCGGCCAGGGCCACCAGGTCCGGCTGCACCTGTTGCAGCCGGTCGACCAGCGCGGCATCGAAGGCCTCGCGGGTGGGGTAGTCGGCATGGGCGATGCAGGCGGTTTCAATGCCGGCTTCCCGCGCTGTCTGCAGACCTTCAGCGTCAGCGCGGTTGCTGATCACCAGGCTGATCTTTGCCGGCAATGCACCATGGGTGCAGGCGTCGAGCAGCGCTCGCATATTCGAGCCCCGCCCGGAAATCAGCACGGCGATGCGGCCGCAGGGCGAGGCCGACATCAGGCCAGATCCACACCGCGCTCGCCGCTCTCGACGCGCCCCAGGCGCCAGGCGTTCAAGCCCTCATCGGACAGCAGTTGCAGGGTAGCGGCGGCATCGGACTCGGCGACGCAGAGGACCATACCCACACCGCAGTTGAATGTCCGGTACATTTCCGGCGTGGCGACGTTGCCCCGCTCCTGCAGCCAGTGGAAAATCGGCGGCCAGTTCCAGGATGCGGTGTCCACCACCGCCCGGCAGTCAGCGGGGAGGACGCGCGGCAGATTCTCGGGCAAGCCACCACCGGTGATGTGGCTCAGTGCCTTGACCTCCACCTGGCGGAACAGCCCAAGCAGTGCTTTGACGTAAATCACGGTTGGCGTGAGCAGCGTCTCGCCCAGGGTGCTGTCGCCAAAAGGCTCGTCCAGACGGGCGCCACTGACCTCGAGTATCTTGCGGACCAGAGAGTAGCCGTTGGAGTGTGGCCCGCTGCTGCCGATGCCGATCAGCGTGTCACCCGCCGCGACTTTGCTGCCGTCAATAATCGCGGACTTTTCCACCACGCCAACGCAAAAACCCGCCAGGTCATAGTCTTCACCCTCGTACATGCCCGGCATTTCCGCGGTTTCCCCGCCGACCAGCGCGCATCCTGCCAGTTCACAGCCCTGGCCAATGCCGGCGACAACCGCTGCGGCGGTGTCAACGTTCAGCGCGCCGGTGGCGTAGTAGTCGAGGAAGAACAGAGGTTCGGCACCGGCGACCACCAGGTCGTTGACGCACATTGCCACGAGGTCGATGCCGATGGTGTCATGCACACCCATCTCCATGGCCAGCCGCAGTTTGGTTCCCACGCCATCGGTGCCCGATACCAGGACCGGCTGGCGATAGCCGGCGGGAATCTCACACAGTGCGCCAAAGCCGCCCAGTCCGCCGAGCACCTCGGGGCGTGCCGTGCGCCGGGAAACATGCTTGATGCGCTCCACCAGTGCGTTGCCGGCGTCGATATTGACGCCGGCGTCCTTGTAGCTGAGGGTCTTGCCCTGGTTGTCTGTGCTCATGGTGTGCGGGGTCCGGTTCAGTTGCGGGCAGCTGTCGTTGCAGGGTGGCGTATTCTAGCCTTAATCGAGGGGCGATTCACGCCTGCGGCAATTTTCACGCTGAGCATCTCGCGGGCACCCGGCTGCTGTTACACTAGGCGTTTACCCAACACGCCGGAGGCCAACTTGCGTGCGCCCCTGAACTGGCTGGCAGCATTGCTGCTGCTCTTCGCCTGCAGCGCCTGGCCGGCGGAGCTGGTCCGTGACCTGTATGTGGCTGACATTCCCGTTGCCGACCGCGGCGAGGCGGAGTTGGCGCGCGCCGCCGCAGAGGGGCTGGCCCAGGTGCTGGTGAAGGTGTCCGGGTCAGTGGATGTGCTGCAGCGGCAGGAGATTGCGCCGGTCTTGCAGGGCGCCCGGGCACGTGTGCAGCAGTACTCCTACAGCCGGGTCGATACGGGTACGGCGGAGTTGTCGGCACGGGTCGAGTTTGATCCGCTGCAGGTGCGTGACCTGCTGGTGAGCGCTGGGGCACCCATCTGGACCGCAACGCGCCCTGCAGTGCTGGTATGGCTGGTGGTTGAGGAGGCCGGTGAGCGCCGCTTTCTCAGCCCCGGTACGCATCCCGAGCTGGCCGCTCAGCTGGCTGAGGGGTTCCGGCGGCGCGGGGTGCCGCTGCGGTTTCCGCTGCTGGACCTGGCCGACGCCGCGGCCCTGGATCCCGCCGAGGCCTGGCACCTGCCTTCGCCTTTGCTGGTTGCTGCGTCGACGCGCTACCGCGCGGGTGAGGTGCTGGCTGGGCGACTGGCGGTTCTGGCCTCTGGTGATGTGGTCGGCGACTGGGCGTACCTCTCAACGCAGGGTCGGCAGGCGCGCAGTGTGCCCCGCACAGAGCCAGGCCAGTTCATGCAGGCCGGGGTCGAGCTGGTGGTCGAGGACATGGCCGCACGCTACGCGATCAGTGGCGTGGAGGCGGGCGACGCGGTGTCGCTGCGCGTGCGTGGCGTGTCCAGCTATGCCGACTACGCGGCAATTATAAGCTGGCTGGAAGGGTTGGAACCTATCCGCCAGGCGCGGCTTACGGCGCTGGAGGAGGGTACCCTGACGCTGGCGATTGTTGCGGCGGCAGACAGTGCCCAGCTGGCGTCCATCATCGAGTTGAATCCGCGTATGCGGCCCGCGGCTGGCAACACCGTGGGAGGCTTGGAGTACCAGTGGCGCAACTAGAACCCGGAAATGCATTGCCGGTGCAGCGGTGGCCACTGGCGCTGGCGGCGCTGGTCGCGGTGGCGTTGGCGTTTTACCTGCTAAAGCCCATTCTGCTGCCCTTTGTGCTGGGTGCGCTCATCGGTTATCTGGGCGATCCCCTGGTGGATGCACTGGAGCGTCGCCGGCTGGGACGCACGACCGGCGTGTTGGTGGTGTTCGTTCTGTTTTCTGCGCTCGTGGTGTTGGGTGTGCTGGTTGCCGTGCCCCTTGTGTTGCAGCAGCTTGACGCGCTTGTGCAGAAAATACCTGTCTTATATCAGTGGGTTACAAAAAGTCTTCTGCCCTGGCTGCAGGAGCGTCTGAGTGTGCCGGCAGCCCAGTTGCCACAGATCGACTGGTCAGGGCAGCTCGCCGAGCACTGGCAGTCCCTGGGCAAGGTGACGGCATCAACGCTCAAGAGCATCACCGGCTCCGGGGCCGGTTTTCTCGCTGGCCTGTTCAATCTGGCACTGGTGCCCGTGGTGGCTTTTTACCTGATGCGCGATTGGGACATTCTGATGCAGAAGGCGCTCGGTATCGTGCCGGTCGCCTGGCACAAGAACGCGATAGCGCTGGTGAGCGAGGCCGATGAAGTGCTCAGCGCCTTCCTGCGTGGACAGTTCCTGGTCATGTGTTCGCTGGGCGTGATCTACAGCACCGGCCTGTGGCTGGTTGGGGTGCAGTTTGCCCTGGTGCTGGGCGTCGTTGCCGGGCTCGCCAGCATCGTGCCTTATCTGGGCTTTGTCGTGGGCATCCTCACGTCCTGCATACTGGCCTATGTGCAGTTCCAGGACTGGACCGTTCTGCTTTGGGTCGCCCTGGTGTTCGGTGTCGGCCAGGTGCTCGAGAGTGTCCTGCTGACCCCGGTGCTGGTGGGCGATCGCATCGGCCTGCATCCGGTGGCGGTGATCTTTGCGCTGATGGCCGGCGGGCAGATTGCAGGGTTTGTCGGCGTGCTGGTGGCACTGCCCGTGTCGGCGGTGATCATGGTCTTTGTGCGCCACGCCCTGGCCTATTACCGCGCCAGCCAGCTGTACAGCGGGGACTGAGGTCGTGACGGTGGCGCCGGCCAGTCAGCTGGCTCTGAACATGCGGCTGCGTGACGATGCTACCTTTGCCAGCTTTCTCGCCACCGCTGTCCACGAGCCGCTGCTGGCGGCGCTGCGCGACCAGAGCCTGGCCGCGGGGGAGCCGGCCATTTACCTGTTTGGCCCCCACGGCGGTGGCAAATCACATCTGCTGCAGGCAGCGTGCCATCTGATTCCCGCCCACAGCGCCTATTTGCCGCTGGCTGAATTGCAGGCAGCTCCCGCTGCAGAGTTGCTCAGCGGGCTGGAGCGGCAGGGCCTGGTGTGCATTGACGATCTGGACCGGGTTGCGGGCAACACGGTCTGGGAGGAAGCGCTGTTTCATTTTTTTAATCGTGCACGCGAGCGCGGTTGTCGTCTGTTGTTCGCGGGCCGTAGCAGCCCCCGTCAGCTGGCCGTGACGCTGGATGACCTGCGCTCGCGTTTGGGGTGGGGGCCTGTGTTTCAGCTGCCCGCACCGGATGACGAGCAGCTGCAGGCCATCCTGCAGTTCCGCGCGCGGTGCCGGGGCCTCGACATGCCGCCAGAGGTCGGTCGCTTCCTGGTGAGTCGGGCGCCTCGGGGAATGGCTGCCCTGATGCAGGTGCTGGACACGCTGGATGCCCGCTCCCTGGCCGACCAGCGCGCACTGACGGTGCCCTTCGTGAAGCAGGTGCTGGGCGTCTAGGCGCTGAAATATTCCGCAATAAGACTGTGAATTTTTTAACCCCTCTGCGCTGGAGATTGGCGGCCGACTCTGTATCATTACGTAATGGCCAATGTTTAGGGGGCCTTGTCCGTTCAACAGGAGTACATGTAATGAAACAACAATTTCTCGCCGGCGTTGCCGCAGTGGCAACCGCCGCTTCCATGTTTGCTGCACCGGCCTCCGCGGAGGTTCCGCTGACCTTCAATGTGGGTATCGGACAATTCGTTTTTGACGGCGATCGCGCCTTGAAGGACACCGAGACCCCGGTCGTAGGCCTGGAGTACGCCTTCACTGACAACTGGGCGGCTGAAGTCATGTACGCCGAAGACAGCACGCGCTACAACGACGGTACCAAAACCGACGTCGCAGCCTGGCAGGTCGGCATGATGTACTACACCGGTAGCTACATCGGTGGCGGCAACCGCGTTCGCCCTTACCTGGCGTTCGGTATGGGTGAAATCGACATCGACGCCGACGTCTTTGACACCGTTGAAACCACGGCCAATGCGGGTGGTGGTTTGCGCTGGATGTTGACGCCGCGTTTCGGTGCCCGTCTGGATGCGCGCATGCTGCATAGCCTGGACGAAAGCGAGAACGATTTCCTGCTCACGGCTGGTCTCAACTTCTACTTTGGCAAGGTCGAAGCGGATCCTGAGCCTACCCGTGTTGCAGCGGCTCCGGTTGACTCCGATGGTGACGGCGTCACCGACGATCGCGACCAGTGCCCCGGCACGCCTGCTGGTACCCGCGTAGATGCGACGGGCTGCCCGCTGCCGGTCGCCCAGGTGGCGTCCATCAAGCTGAAGGTCAACTTCGACTTCGACTCCACCAAGGTGAAAGAAGTGTACTTTGGTGACATCAGCGAGCTGGCCGCGTTCCTGAAGCGCTTCAGCGACCTGCAGGTTGACGTTGAAGGTCACACCGACAGCGTGGGTCCGGAAAACTACAACCAACAACTGTCACAGCGTCGCGCGCAGGCAGTGGTTGACCTGCTGGTCAACCAGCACGGCATCAGCGCTGACCGTCTGGAAGCCGTTGGTTACGGTGAGTCTCGCCCTGTTGCGAGCAACGACACCAGCGAAGGCCGCGCCGAGAACCGCCGCGTAATGGCTACGCTGGAAGTTGAATACAAGGAGTAAAGCCGGCGCCCTGACGCCGCAAGCGGTGGGGCGACTTTTCAGCGCAGCTGGAAGTCGTCCGCATCCAGGTGGCAGGGAAATCGCGTCCGGTACGCAAGAAGATCGGCACTGTTCAGTACGACGCTGACAGTGCCGTTTTCATTTGTCAGGTCCGCCAGCATGTTGCCGTCTGCCGCTATGGCGAGGCTGTCCCCCGCATAATCCACCGCTTTGGCATCCCTGCCGACCCTGTTCACACCTACCACGCAGGCCGCGTTTTCAATCGCCCGCGCCGGCAGCAGTGCACGCCAGTGCAGGCGTCTCGCTGCAGGCCAGTTGGCGACATACAGCACCAGATCGTAATCCCCCCGGTTCCGGCTGAACACGGGAAAGCGCAGGTCGTAGCACACCTGCAGCAGAATGCGCCAACCACGCCAGGTCACAGTGACCCGCTCCTTGCCGCCGGCATAGCGCTCGTGTTCGCCCGCCATGCGAAACAGGTGGCGTTTATCGTAGTGGGTAATGCCGCCGTCGGGAGTGACAAACAGCATGCGGTTGTAAACGGCATCGCCCTCGGTGCGCACGGCGATGCTGCCGGTGATGGCGCAGTCGTGTTGCCGCGCCAGCCGCTGCATCCAGCGCTCGGTGTCGCCGCCGGTTGGCTCGGCATTGGCCAGCGCATTCATCGAAAAGCCGGTGGTGAACATTTCCGGCAGCACCACGAGATCGCTGCCCGCTGCGCTGCGTTCAAGTAGCGCCTCGAGGTGCCGCCGGTTGTCGGCAGGTGCTTCCCAGGCCAGTTCGCATTGCACCAGGGTAACCGTCAGATCTTGCATAGTCGCTCCGCGGCCTGCTGCAGCACGGCGTCCTGCTTGGCGAAGCAGAAGCGCAGCAGGTGCTGCTCAGGCGGTTGTTGGTAAAACACTGAAATGGGTATGGAGGCCACGCCAGGGTCCTTCGTCCACAGCTCACAGAGTTGGGCGTCCGGTGTGTCAGTGATGTCAGTGTAGTCGAGAAGCTGGAAATAACTTCCGGCGCTGGGTTCCAGGCGAAACGGTGAGCCCGTCAGTGCGCGGTTGAACAGGTCGCGCTTGCCCTGGTAGAGCGCAGCAAGGGTAAGCGGATAGTCCGGCTCCGCGCACATGAAGTCGGCCAGGGCCTGCTGCACCGGCGTTACCGCGACAAAGCAGACGAATTGGTGAACCTTGCGCAGCTCTGCCGTCAGCGCCGGAGGGGCAACGCAATATCCGGTTTTCCAACCAGTCACGCCGTAGGTTTTGCCAAAGGAGAACACGGCGAAGGTGGCCGCGCGCAACGCGTCAAACTGCAGCGCGCTGTAGTGCACCCGGCCATCATAGACCAGATACTCGTACACTTCGTCGCTCACCACCAGAAGGCCGTAATTCGCGACCAGTGCGTTCAGGGTTTCAAGATCCTCTTTTTCCAGCATTGCGCCGGTAGGATTGTGTGGCGAGTTGACCACCAGCATGCGCGTGCGGCGGCTGATTGCGGCTTCGACCCGCGCCCAGTCCGGTCGAAAGGTACCCGGGGTAAGAGGTATGTGAACCGGTACGCCCCCCGCGAGGAGCACCGCCGGTCGATAGCTGTCGTAACAGGGGTCGAGCAGGATGACTTCGTCACCGATGCTGATGGAGGCGGTGATCGCGCAGTAGATGGCCTCCGTCGCGCCGGGCAGCACTGTGATCTCGCTTTCCGGGTCACACTCGACGTTGCGGTGCCGCATCAGCTGTGCGGCAATCGCCTCGCGCAGCTCGGGCAGGCCTGCCATGGGCGCATATTGGTTGTGTCCCTCCAGGGCATGCCGTGCCAGTGCGCGCCGCAGGGCCTCGGGGGCTGGGAAATCGGGGAAGCCCTGCGAGAGATTGAGGGCGCCCTCCGCCTGGGCAAGGGCGGACATGCGCGTAAAAATGGTGGTGCCCACTGCTGGAAGTTTGGTCTGCAACATGGTCTACCTACAGTTGTGTGTCCAGCGGTAATTCGGTGGTGTTCTTGATCTCGGTCACCGCCATGTGGGAATGCAGTTCGCGGATGCCGGGGCTGGTGGTGAGCGTGTTGCGCACAAAGTCTTCATAGTGACGGATGTCGCGGGTGACAATTTTCAGCATGTAGTCCCAGATGCCCGTCATGGTGTAGCACTCCACGACTTCGGGATGATTGACGATTTCCGTTTCAAAACTGACCAGGTTCTGTCGCCCGGTGGCGGTCAGGTTGATCGTGGCGAACACCACCACATCCATACCCAACTGCGCGCGGTCCAGCAGTGCGACACGCCGCTGGATAATGCCATCCTCTTCGAGGCGATTGATGCGCCGCCAGCAGGGTGACTGGGACAGGTTGATCCTCTCGGCGATGCTGGCGGTACTGGTGGTGGCATCCCGCTGCAGGATTTTCAGTATCTCGACGTCCTGATTGGCGAGCTTAATGGTCATATTTGCCTTATTTTCTAAATAAAATGCATATTTTATTCATAATATGCCCCAAACGGCCGGAAAATCAAATAACAAATCCCCGCCGTCTGGCGCAGAATCTCACATCCGTGCAGGAGCAGCCGTCATGACAAACGATAACCCCAAGGCTCTAACCAAAGTGTCTCTGGACGACAAATACGCGCTGGACACGACCCGCGCGTACATGACCGGCATCGAGGCGCTGGTCCGGTTGCCGATGCTGCAGCAGCAACGCGACCGCCGCGCGGGTCTCAACACGGCGGGTTTCATTTCCGGATACCGCGGCTCACCCGTGGGCGGTGTTGATCAGGCCATGTGGAAAGCGGAGGCGTGGCTGAAACAGCACAATATCCACTTTCAGCCGGGTTTGAACGAGGACCTGGCGGCAACCTCGGTGTGGGGAAGCCAGCAAACCAACCTGTTTGCCGGTGCGCGCTACGACGGTGTGTTCGGCATGTGGTACGGCAAGGGGCCGGGGGTTGACCGCAGCATGGATGTCATCAAACACGCCAACGCCTTCGGCACCTCGCGTTTTGGGGGCGTGCTGGCGGTAGCCGGCGACGACCACGCCTGTAAATCGTCTACCCTGCCCCATCAGTCTGAGCACATGTTCATCGGCGCCTCAGTGCCGGTGTTGAGTCCGGCCAACGTGCAGGAAGTGCTCGATCTGGGTATTTTCGGCTGGGAGTTATCGCGCTATAGCGGTTGCTGGGTTGCGCTCAAGGCCATCACCGAGAATATGGACTCGGCGATCTCTGCCGACATCGATCCCAATCGCATCAACATTGTCCTCCCCGAGGACTTCCAGCTGCCGGCAGACGGGGTACATGCCCGCTGGCCCGACAAGCCACTTGAGCAGGAGCTGCGCCTCAACAAGTTCAAGATATACGCGGCGCGCGAGTTTGCCCGGGTCAACGGTATCAACCGCATTGTCATCGATTGTCCGAATCCGCGCCTCGGCATTATCACCACGGGCAAGGCCTACCTCGATGTGATGCAGGCGCTGGAGGACATGGGCATTGATGATGCGGTCGCGGCGGAGATCGGCCTGCGGGTCTACAAGGTGGGGATGCCCTGGCCACTTGAGCCGCGTGTAACCCACGACTTTGCTGAGGGGCTGGAAGAAATCCTGGTCGTGGAAGAGAAGCGCTCCATCATCGAAGACCAGCTTACCGGGCAGCTTTATAATTACCCTGTCGCAGCGCGGCCGCGTGTCATCGGTGAGTTTGATGAGGCCGGCAGGGACCTCCTGCCCAATCTGGCAGAGTTGACCCCGGCCATGGTGGCGCTGGCCATCGCCAGCCGGATTCGCCGCTTCTACCAGTCCGACAGCATGGATCGACGTATCCGCTGGATAGAGGAGAAAGAACGCTCCCTGGCGCAGCCGCGCGAGACCATTGAGCGCGTGCCGCATTTTTGCTCGGGGTGCCCACACAACACGTCAACCCGGGTGCCCGAGGGCAGTCACGCCCTGGGGGGTATCGGTTGTCACTACATGGCGACCTGGATGCCTGACCGGCAGACCCACACCTTCACACAAATGGGGGGAGAGGGCGCCACGTGGATCGGGCAGGCACCGTTCACCGATACCCGGCATGTCTTCCAGAATCTTGGGGACGGCACCTATTTTCACTCGGGTATTCTCGCCATTCGTGCGGCTGTCGCGGCGGGCGTGAATATCACCTACAAGATTCTCTATAACGATGCGGTTGCCATGACCGGCGGACAGCCACTGGACGGCACCCTGTCCGTGGGCGATCTGGTGCGCCAGGTCGCCGCCGAGGGCGTGCGGCGTATCGCGCTGGTCAGCGATCATCCGGAAGCCTGGAGTGGACAGTTCCACGGCATTACCGACTATTACAGCCTGCATGACCGCAGCGAACTGGACACGCTGCAGCGGGAACTGCGGGAGTTCGCTGGCACCTCGGTGATCGTCTACGTACAGACCTGTGCGGCGGAAAAGCGCCGCCGCCGCAAAAAGGGGCAGTTGGAAGACCCCGCCAAGCGCCTGTTCATCAACGACGCCGTCTGTGAAGGCTGCGGCGACTGCAGTATCAAGTCCAACTGCCTTTCGGTACTGCCCAAGGAGACGGAACTGGGGCGTAAACGCCAGATCGACCAGAGTTCATGCAACAAGGATTACAGCTGCGCCAATGGCTTCTGTCCGAGCTTTGTTTCCGTGGTTGGAGGCAGGCTGCGCAAGCCAGAAGGCGCCGCGGGCGGGGTTGAAGCCCTGTTTGACCCACTGCCGGAGCCCCGCCTGCCATCACTGGAAAAACCCTGGAATACCGTGGTGACGGGTGTTGGCGGTACGGGTGTCCTGACGATTACGGCACTGGTGGCGATGGCGGCACACATTGAAGGCAAGGGCTGCGCGACCATGAACCAGACCGGGCTGGCACAGAAATTTGGCGCTGTGGTCAGCCATGTACGGGTCAGTGCACGGCAGGAAGATATCAAGGCAGTGCGCATTCCCGCCGGGGAAGCCGACCTGCTGCTGGGCTGTGACCTTGTCGTCACCTCCACATATGAGGCACTCGGCAAGGTCGCGCACGGTCGCACGCACGCCGTGGTCAACGATGCTGAAGTGCCCACATCGGCTTTCATCCTGGATCCGGACGCGCGCTTTCCCACGGCTTCGATGAAGGCCAAGGTCAGTGACGAAGTGGGTGAGGCGTCTGCGTTTTTCATCGATGCGACAAGGATTGCCACACAACTGCTGGGCGACTCCATTGCCGCCAACCTGTTTCTGCTTGGCTATGCCTGGCAGCAGGGCCTGGTGCCGGTTTCGGCCGCTGCGCTGGAAGAGGCGATAGAACTGAATGCCGTCGCCGTCAATTTCAACAAGCAGGCGTTCCTGTGGGGGCGTCGCTGTGCAGATCAGCCGCAACGGGTGCTGGCCCTGGTGGAGGAACTGGCGCCTCGTGCAGTTCCCCGGCTCGAGCAGGTGGACGAGATTGCAGCCGATCGTGCTGCGCGTCTAACGGCGTACCAGGATGCCGCTTACGCAGAGCGTTACCTGCAGCAGGTGAACAGTGTGCGCGCCGCGGACCCGCGGGCGGAGGAGCCTGGCAGCCTGAGCGCAGTTGTTGCCAGGGCACTCTACAAGTTGATGGCCTACAAGGATGAGTACGAGGTTGCCAGGTTGTACAGTGATGGCGAGTTCCTGCGCAAGGTGCAACAACAGTTTGAGGGGGATTTCGAACTGCGCTTCAATCTGGCGCCGCCTCTGTTCAGCAAGCGTGACCCATCTACCGGCCACCTGATCAAGCAGGAGTTCGGCCCGTGGATGCTCAAGGCCTTCGGCTGGCTGGCCAGGCTGCGCCGGCTGCGTGGAACGCGGCTGGATCTCTTTGGTTACACGGCAGAGCGTTGTCAGGAGCGCGCGGACATCGATGACTACATCGCGCTGATCGCGGAACTGCGCGCAGGTCTGAACCCGGACAATTACGCCACGGCCGTCGCTCTGGCGGCGCTGCCATCCCGCTTGCGCGGCTTTGGTCACGTCAAGGATCGCAACCGCGAGAATCTGGCGGAGCAGCGCGCTGCACTGCTGCGGCGGTTTCGTGGGGATACTGTGGATGCAGTCACCATCGTCAACGCCGCCTGAATACAGCCGGTAAAAAAGGGAACTCTTCATGAGCGTATTTTCAGCCCCCGCCTGGGATAGCCACGAACTGGTGGCGTTTGGCAGCGATGCCGGTACCGGACTACGAGCGATTATCGCCGTGCACGATTCCACTCTCGGGCCTGGCGTCGGGGGCTGCCGCATGTTTCCCTATGCCAGTGATGCCGATGCCCTGCACGATGTGCTGCGCCTGTCCCGGGGCATGACCTACAAATCGGCTCTGGCCGGGTTGCCAATGGGAGGCGGCAAATCGGTCATCATTGGCGATCCCCGCCGTGACAAGACACCCGCGCTGATCAGTGCCATGGGCGATTTTGTGCATGCCCAAGGGGGCCGCTACGTCGCTGCTGAAGACTCGGGAACCGGCGTTGAGGACCTGCGCAGAATGGCCGGGCGCACTCCCCATGTCAGTGGCATAGATGATAATGAGCATGGGGGCGATCCATCTCCGAGCACGGCCTACGGCGTATTCCTCGCCATTCGCACGGCAGTACAGCATCGCCTCGGCGTTGCCAGCACCGCGGGTTTGCGCGTGGCGGTGCAGGGCCTTGGCCATGTCGGTTATCACCTGGCCCGCCATTTGCGCACCGACGGTGCCGTGGTTTACGGTGCGGACGTCAATCCAGTAAACATCACACGCGCAAGTGACGAGTTGGGTGTGATACCCGTGGACCCCGCTGAGATCCTCCGCCTCGAAGTAGACGTTCTGGCGCCCTGCGCCATGGGCGCCGTGCTGAACGCGCAGTCAATCGACACCCTGCGTGCAGGTATCGTGGCCGGCGCGGCCAATAATCAGTTGGCCACGGGAGAAGACTCAGCGCGCCTGCAGGGCCATGGCATTCTTTACTGTCCGGACTTCCTGATTAATGCAGGGGGCATCATCGATGTGCACTACCAGCGTGCCGGTTTACCGGCGGACGCGAAGCGCGCGCACATTGAGCGCATTGTCGACACGTTGGCGGAAGTGTTGCATCGCGCAGATGTGACGGGGAGGCCATCCAACGAGGTCGCTGAGGCATTGGCTGTTGAGTACCTGCGCGATGCCGCGCGAGCACCCCTGGCTACTGCATTACCCAGTCAAGTAGCGTCTGCAGCGCGATAGTACTGGCCAGGCAGCTCGCTACGATGAGTGGTAAAAGGGCAGGGGAGGCTACCTGGTGTGCGCGACGCCGTTCTTCGGTTGCGCTGCCGGGGTGGATGCCTGAGCGAAACTGAAGCGGCGCTGGAGCAGTGTCGGGTGTGTGGTGTGCCATGCTGGGTCCCAAGCGTCAAAAGCACTAGGCTATCAGAGGCCCGTTGCGCCTACTGTAACGTTGGGTATCCGGCACCTGACCTGACCGGGACGAAACCCGGTCTCAAGCCACCCTGGCAATCCACTGCGTGACGGCCGCAATCAGCTCCTGGCGTGAAAAGGGCTTGCTGAGCATGTCATCCATACCAGCACTGAGGCACTTTTCCCGGTCTCCCTGTACAGAATTGGCAGTGACAGCAAGGATGGCAGGCTGCTGTCGCTGCTGCTCCCGGAGAATAGCGCGGATTTCGCGGGTGGCGTCGAAGCCGTTCATGACGGGCATCTGGCAGTCCATCAATATCAGGTCGAAGTCGTGCTGAGTCACCAGCGCGACCGCCTCTTCACCGTTTTCGGCAAGTGTGAGTTCGCAGTCAAGGTCTCGCAGGTGCGTTTGCACAAGACGCTGGTTCATCAGGTTGTCTTCCGCCAGCAGAATGCGCTTACCAGGCATGCTGCCGCCAACGTCATTATCCGTCTGTGCCGGCGCTGTGCTGCGTGTTGCCTCGGGCTCTTGTCTGGTCTTCTGTTCATCGAAGGGCTGCAGTGGCAGGTTTACTTCAAATCGAGAGCCGACCCCAAGTTCGCTGCTGACCGTTACCGTACCACCCATCGCGCTGACCAGATTGTAGACGATCGCCAGGCCCAGTCCCGTACCTCCGGCTCGGGCCGGTCCATCGGCCGTGACCTGGTAGAAAGGTTCATGCAGGTGAGCCAGCACACTCCTCGGCATGCCAATCCCTGTGTCGACGACGGTGATGTGCAGGCGCCAGTGATTCCTGTCCAGGTGCACCCCGGGTCGCGTCACGGACAGGGCCACCTCCACGCCACCCCGCTCGGTGAATTTGATGGCATTGCCAACCAGATTCTGGATCACCTGGCGAATCCTGATGGCATCGTTAAAGAAGCGGCAGGGAGCCTCTGCGGACAGACTGAACCGCAGCCCGATGCGTTTGCGCTCGGCCAATGGCCGCATGACCTTTTCCACCGGGCCGCTGAGGTCATGCAGTTCCAGGGGCATGGGTTGCAGCGCCAGGTTGCCGCTCTCGATGCGTGACACCTCGAGAATGTCACCAATCAACTCTGCGAGGTTGCGCCCCGAGGATTCCAGTGCATCGAGCTGGGAGCGCTGGTTCTCGTCCAGGACCGTCCCTTTCAGCAGCTCGGTCATACCCAGAATCACATGCAGCGGTGTGCGTATTTCATGGCTCATGGTCGCCACAAAGCGAGACTTGGCCTCATTGGCTGAGCTGGCGACCGCTGCCATGGTGAGCGCGGAATTACGTGATTCTTTCAGGGAACTCAGGGTGTCGAGCAATTCCTGCTCCCGACGTCGACGCTGCACCGTATGGGCGATGAGGTCGCTCAGCAGTTCCAGCAGCATGATCTCTACATCGCTGTACTGGCGTGCACTGCGCACCGAATCAAAGCCGATGAAACCGATACAGTTGTTGCCCAGAATCTCGGGGAATGTGGCCAGAGACCGAATGCCCTGGGGCTCGAGTATCATTCGCAGCGGATCATTCGGGGAGCGTCCGCGCACCGAGGAAACGATGAACGGCAGTCTGTTCTTGTGGTTGGTGGTCCACATTTCCAGTTCGTGGGTCGAAACGTCCTGCAGGAAGTCGATCTGGGGATCAATGCCCTGCGCGCACCATTCGTGGGTATTGCTGCAGGTTCCCCGCTCCCAGTCGTAGGTGAATCGGTAGCCTCGGTCGGCGCCGACATACTTTGAGGTATCCCCCAGTGCTTCAATGATGGTCGCGTCTATGTGTTCGATCGGCGCTTCAAGCAGCTTGATGGAGATAGAGATAATCAGCCGTTCAAGTTCAGACTTGTGCAATGTTTGTGTCCGGGCAATCTCCTCTTGTGTCACATCGCGCAGAAGAATCATGAGATCGCCCGGTGGGTGCCCCTCATCGGCAACGAGGCTGAGCACGCACTGGAGTTTACGCATTGCGCCGTCTGGTGCGGTGACCCGCAGCGGTATCTCTACGGTTTCCTGCGAGCCATGTTCCAGGTAACGGTTGAGACTGCGGATCGCACGTGCGCGATCTTCCTCATACACCATGGCCCAGAAATCTGCTTCGGACAGGACTGCGGTACTCGCCGGCAGCCCCAGTGCGGCGCACACCGCGCGGTTCAGCGCGATGGCGCCCTTGCCCTTGCGCCAGTGCATCGCGCCGAGCTCGCAGGCGTTCAGAGCCTCGAAAACAGCGCGTGTAACGGCCATGGGTCAGTCGCCTCCTGCTGCCGAAAGGTGTGAAGCGACCTGATCGCGGGTGTTCGCGCCCAGTCCGGCAATCTCTGTCAGCAGCTTGCTTCGCATATCGGCGTCTGCCGTGCTTCTGCAAAGCTCCTCGAGCTTTTCAAGTAGCGACGCCAGCGCGGTAGCACCGACGGTGCGGCAGGATGAGCCGAGCTTGTGCGCATGATGGCGCTGCTCCTCCAGGCCCATTGGCGACACAGCGGAATCGACCAGCTGCAGGAATTCCTCCAGTTGCTGCAGGAAGGTGATATAGAAATCTTCCAACACCTCCCAGTCGTCCAGTTCCAGGGCCCGGGGCAGGTAGGTGCCTGCTGTCGAAAACAGTGTGTTTTGTGCTCATGGTGCTGGCTCCCGAGAGGTATTCTTGCTGGCCCGGGCAGGCTGCAAGGCATAGCCCGTGCCGCGCACTGAACGAATGCGGTAAGTGTCGGTGAGCGATTTGAGTTTCTTTCGGCTGCGCCCTACCAGTACATCCATGGCGCGGTTCATGGAATCGAAGTCCCGGCCGTAGACGATGCTGTAGAGCTCACTGCGCTCCACCGGGTTGCCCGGATTGCGCATGAGTACCGAAAGCACCGCCAGCTCTTTCTCAGAGAGCGGCACTTCCTTGCCATAGGCGCCCAGCGTGCGGTGCAAGGGGTCGAGCTGCAGTGCCTCCCACTCAAGAACTCGGCTGGTTTGGTCGGTACTGCGTGCCCGTTGACTGCTTGCGTACTGACGTAACACCGCGCGAGTCCGCGCCATGAGTTCATCGATGTCGTACGGTTTGACAATGTATTGATCGGCACCTGCATCAAGGCAGGAGATGGTGGTACGCACTTCATCGTTGCCAGTCAGCATGATCACGGGAACATCGCAGATCGATTTTATCTGGCTGCAAAGCTGTAGCCCGTTAAGGTCCTGGGGGCCGAGAAAATAGTCCAGCATGATCAAGTCTGGCAGAGGCTCGCGTTGCAGCCGCTTCAGCGCACGGACAGAGGATTCGGCATATTCGCAGTCGTACTTGCGCACACCCAGTTGATAGCGCAATACCTTGCAGAACAGCAGGTCGTCGTCAATGATCAGAATGTTGGCCTCGGCCACGGTGGTTTCCTTGCTCTCTGCAGTAGATAGACTGCAATGATACGCGTTGTTACAGGTCGGGACATGCGCGACTTTGTAACAGTTTGCAAGTCTCGCGCGGCTGCGCCTGGGTGAGCCCGGTCATCTGTATCGCGGTGCGTACAGCCGGAGCGGTTCTCCCGGGTGGCCGCCAGTTCGGGTCACAAAGTCAGTCGCTGGTAACGCCGTCCGAGCGTCCCCCTGGCACCGCATACTCGTCCGGGCCGAGTTCCAGGTAGCGCCGCAGGTAGTGTACGAGCAGGTAAAACGGGCCGGTGTCCAGCAGCGCGACTGTGGCTTTGAACAGATAGTTGCTGCCGATAAGCACCAGCAGTGCCTGGAAGGCGATATCGCCGCGCAGGAAAGCGGCGCCGAAGGTCACGGTGATGACCATTACGGAATCGACCATCTGGCTCATCAGCGTGCTGAAATTGTTGCGCACCCACAGGTATTTTCCGCGGGTCACCCGTTTCCAGAAATGAAACAGCTGAACGTCGCAGTATTGCGCCGCAATGTACGCCAACATGGACGCAAAAACGGCACCGGACGTAGTGGCGTAGATCAGCTGATAGAGGCCGATGCTGTCGCTGACCACCTCGCCGCTGGGTAGCGTGACTGGCTGGGCCAGCTGCAGCACCTGCCACGGTGGCATCGCTTCCGGTCCAACTGAGGGCATGGTATCGCCCAGGAACAGCACAAGGAGAATGAAGAAGTTCAGGCCAAGGCCGACGCTCACAAGAAAATTGGCACGCGCCCGGCCGTAGAGCTCACAGACCAGGTCGGTGCACAGAAAGGTCAGCGGGTAGGGCAGAACGCCCACTGCCAGTGCCATGGGGCCCAGCTGAATAAAGCGGGTGATGCCGATCACATTCAGCAGCGTCATCGCACAGAGGAACGTCCCCGCCAGGATCAGGAAAACCCGCTCCCGGCGCTCCCATACGGTGACGGCGGCAGTCATGTCAGGCTTCCTTCTGTCCCAGGTTGGCGTGCAGTACCGCACCGTTGATCACCGGGTTGCTGTGTGACCAGACCACCAGCTCCGCAATCTCTCCCGGATCAATGAGTCGCCCAAAGGCGTTCATCCCGCCGATGGCAGCAACAACCTGCGGGTCGTTGCCGATGTGCGTGCGCAGCATCTCCGTGTCGGTGAAGCCGGGGCAGATCAACGCTGTGTGGACGCCCGTGCCCATGAGGTCTTGGCAGCTGGCCCGCATCATGCCCAGCTGCGCGTGCTTGCTCAGCACATAGCTGAAGGAGCCGGCAACCGCCTTCTCGGACAGGGTGGAACCGATATACAGCAGGCTGGAGCCTCGCGGCAAGGCAGGCAGCAACTGCTGGTTGATGCTGTTGACGGCGATCACGTTGGTTTCCAGGACCTCGCGCAGGCTGTCACTGCTGCAGTTCCCGGCCGTATCCTTGCGCATCTGACTGGCATTGTGCAGCAGGCAGACAGAGGCGCTGTCGCGCACGACAGGCAGCAGTGTATCGCAGGCGCTGGCAATAGAGCTGTCGGAAGCGAGGTCGCAGGCAATGTTCTCCACGCCGGGTTCAGGGCAGGCGCGTCGTGACAGGTTATAGACGCGGTAGCCGAGCGCCACAAAGCGTTGTGCCGTGGCGCGACCTATACCGACGCTGGCGCCGGTGATGATTGCAGTGTGCATAGATTCCCCCTGATGGTGCGCCCGCTGCGGTGGTGCCGCGGCGGGCGTTGCTGTCTGGTAATACGCAGGTCTGCCGGATTCAGTTTGCGCGCTCTCGAGGCAGCGTTATTGTGCACCAGCGGTCCAGCCTTGCCTATTCTGCGTAGACTCGTGACAATGAATCAACATAACCGGGTTGGAAGTATCTCATGGAGCGCTTGACCACGCTGTACATTGACAAGGAGAGTCACAAGTTTTCTGCGGCGCATTTCACGATATTTTCCGCGACAGAACGCGAGCGTTTGCATGGGCACAATTACTCCGTCTCGGCAAAGATCGTGGCACCCATGGGCGACAACGGTTTTGCCGCCGACTACAACGTGTACAAGCGACGCCTGAAGTCGCTGTGCGATGCGCTTGACGAGTATCTTGTGCTCGCTGGAGACTCACCGCACCAGCGCATCGAAGATGCCGACGCTTATTACCGTGTGCATTTCGCCGGCGAGGAGATGCTTTTTCTCAAGACGGACACCCGGGTGCTGCCACTGCGCAACGCCACCGTGGAGGAGTTCTCTCGTTACCTGCTACAGCAGTTGCTGCTGGCCTCGGAGGGGGATGACCTGCGCGAAGTTGAGCTGTGTGTTGCCTCAGGGCCCGGGCAAAAGGGCTGCGCCAGCTGGCACAAGCCCTGAACCCGTTCCCTACGCCGCGATACCGCTGTGCCGGAGCAGCGGTTCGACCTCGGGCTCCCTGCCGCGGAAGGCCACAAACAGCGCCATCGCGTCCTGTGAGCCGCCGGCTTCAAGGATGTGACGCCGGAAATCGCTGCCGGTGTGCGGGTTGAAGATGCCTTCTTCCTCAAACCGTGCAAAGGCATCCGCGGACAGCACCTCGGCCCATTTGTAGCTGTAGTAGCCCGCCGCATAGCCGCCGGCAAAGATGTGGCTGAAAGCGTGCTGGAAGCGGTTTTCGGGTACCGCTGGAACTACCGCCACGCGGGCGCGCACATCGTCCAGCAAGCCCTGCACCGTGACCCCGGGTTTCCCCCACTGCTGATGAAGCTGGAAGTCAAACAGGGCAAACTCCAGCTGACGCATCATCTGCATCCCGGACTGGAAATTGCGCGCCGCGAGCATTTTGTCCAGCAGGGTCTGGGGCAAGGGCTCTCCGCTGTCCACGTGACCGGAGATGAACGCCAGTGCCTCGGGCTGGTAGCACCAGTTTTCGAGGAACTGGCTGGGCAGTTCCACGGCGTCCCACGCCACGCCGTTGATACCTGACACTGCCGCGACGTGCTGTGCTGTCAGCATGTGGTGTAATCCGTGCCCAAACTCGTGGAACAGTGTCACCAGCTCATTTTCAGTGAGCAGCGAAGGTTGGTCACCTACCGGGGCGGTGAAGTTGCAGACCAGATAGGCTGCCGGCAGCTGCAGGCCTTCGGGCGTCAGGCGTCGCACCCGGCAATCGTCCATCCACGCGCCGCCTCGCTTGTGGCTGCGGGCGTACAGGTCGAGATAGAAGCGCGCCAGCGTTTTCCCGTCCTGGCTGATTTCAAACAGGCGCACGTCCGGGTGATAGCTGTCGAACTCGCTCAGCTCGCTGACCGTGACGCCATAGAGACGTTGAACCACCTCGAACAGGCCACTCAACACGCGGTCGACAGGCAAATAGGGGCGCAGCTCTTCCTGCGCGATACTGAAGGTTCGCTGGCGCAGCTTTTCGCTATAGTAGGCCACGTCCCAGGGCCTGAGTTGCGCAAGACCGTGCTCGTTCTCCGCGAAGGCGCACAGATCCCGCCATTCAGCCTGCGCCTGTGGTCTGGAGCGCTCCGCCAGTTCGGTGAGGAACGCTATGACGCGCTCAGGGCTATCGGCCATCTTGGTCGCTAGCGAGCATTCGGCATAGTGAGCAAAGCCCAGCAGCCGAGCGAGTTCCTGACGCAGGTCGAGTATTTCGGTCATCAGCGTGCTGTTGTCAAACTCGGCGCCATGGGGGCCGATCTCGGAGGCGCGCGTTACATTGGCGAGGTAGACCTCGCGGCGTAGCTCGCGGTCGTCACAGTAGGTCAACACCGGGTATACCGAAGGGAAATCCAGTGTCAGCAGGCAGCCGTCAAGATCACGCTGTCGAGCGGCCTGTGCAGCGCTATCGAGCGCCGAGGCCGGCAGACCCTGCAGTTGCTCCGCAGTGACGTGCTTGCTCCAGGCGTTGGTGGCGTCCAGCACGTTATCGCTGAAACGGCTGCTGAGTTCGGACAGGCGCTGCTGTATTTCCCCGAAGCGTTTTTTGCCAGCTTCAGGGAGTGCGACACCGGCGAGTTCGAAATCGCGCAGGGCATAGCGTACAGACTGTTGCTGCGGCTGGCTGAGATCGGCAAATCCAGGGCTCTCCGCAAGCTCGCGGTAGGCGGCATACAGCGCAGCATTCTGGCCCACCCAGGTATGGTATTCGGAGAGCAGCGGCAGGCAGGCGTTGTAGGCGGATCGCAGTGCCTCGCTATTCAGGACTCCGTTCAAATGCCCCACGGGTGACCAGGCCTGCGCCAGCTCGTCGTCCATGGCCTCGATAGGTGCAACCAGCGAGTCCCAGCTGCGGGGGCCGGGTTGGGCAAGCAGCCCGTCAAGTTCGGCCTTGTGGCGCTCAATGAGCGTGCGTATTGCCGGCTCAACATGCTCCGCGCGGATGGCAGAGAATGGCGGCAGGAGGTTCTTTTCCAACAGAGGGTTCGTCATAGTCCGGGGCTTCCTGAAAATTCAGGAACAGTTTAACGGATAGTGGTGGGGATGCGGAATGAATGCGATGGGCGGCTGATCGCGAAGGTTGCCGTTATTCGTGACTGGTTCGTCCGCGATGCGCCTGCGCCGATTGAATAACCGGCACTAGTCCTTGTCGGGGTCACGCCGTCTTTTCATCAGCGGCGCAAAGCCATCGTTTGCAGGGCGCGCGGTCGGAGGTTTGCGCGGCTTGCCCTTCGCTTTGGTATCCCGTGCGCGCACCTTCTTTTTGGCTGAGGGCGTCTTTTTCTTGCTGCCGCTGGCCTTGCCTGACGACTTCATCTTTTTGGGCCCCGCATAGCGCGCCTTCAGGCCAGGGAGCGAGCGCGGCTCCATCTCGATCTTCAGGTAGCGCTGGATGCTGATCATCAGGTTCCAGTCGGCAGCGCTGACCAGGGAGATGGCAGTGCCCTTGTGGTCCGCCCTGCCAGTGCGACCGGTGCGGTGCAGGTAGTCGTCACCACTGCGTGGCAGGTCGTAGTTGATCACCGTGTCGATGCCCTGTATGTCCAGACCCCGTGCCGCCACATCGCTGGCGGTAACGGTGGTCACGCCGCCCTGCTCGAAGCGTGTGACAATGGCCTTGCGCTCCTCGGTGCTCATCTCGCCGTGCAGGCAGCCCGCGCGCAGGCCGTGGTGGCGCAGGTAATCAGCCAGCCGAGACGCCGTGCTGCGCTTGTTGGCAAAGACCAGTTGTTTGCGTCCACTGTCCTGTAGCAGTGCCAACAGCAGTTTGTCCTTGTGGTCCTGGCTGTCAGCGAGGATCCGCTGGTGATGAATACTTTCATGGGCGGCGCGAATGTCGCCGCAGCTTACCGCGACAGGGTCCTTCTGCAATGCTGCACTCATGTCGCCGAGCCCGCGCGCGTGCAGCGTGGCCGACAGCAGCAGGGTTTGCCGCTGCGGGGGGCAGAACGCCGCGATTTTAAGGACATCGTCCCTGAAACCCATGTCCAGCATGCGGTCCGCCTCGTCAATGACCAGTACGCGAAGGCCGCTGAGGTCGGCGCTGCGATGTTCGCAGTGTTCCAGCAGGCGTCCCGGTGTCGCTATGACGACCTCGGGATTTTTCCGCAGCAGGGATTTCTGGTACTTGAAGTCGGCACCCCCGGTAAGGGCATCCGCGCGCAGTGAGCTCTTGGCCAGCAACTGGCGACAGCTTTTCAGCACCTGCCGGGCCAGTTCCCGCGTGGGTACCAGCACCAGCATGAGGGTTCCGCCGCCCGTGGGTAGCGTGTTTCCCAGCAGGGCCTGCAGTCCTGGCAGCAGGTAGGCCAGCGTCTTGCCACTGCCGGTGGGGGCGCTCACACGCAGGTCGGCCCCCGCCAGCGCCAGGGGAATAACGTCCTGCTGTACCGCCGTGGGCTGCCCGAAAGCCAGCTCCTCCAGCGCAAGTTGCAGGCTTCGGTCAAGGTCGAGGTTCTCTAACACATGGGTCATCTCGTGCCGCGGCGCGGGTGCTTTCCCAGCGCCTGTCAGGGAGTAAAGTGTATCACGTCGACGATGCATCCCCGACACGTGTGGTTAACCGTAACTAGTCGTTTCCTCTGCTTCGCTTGTTTGGCACACTAAGCCGTATTTACACGGGGAACAGACAGTCGCATGCACACTGGAACAGTAAAAGCGGTTCGTATCGAGGAAACGGGCGGGCCCGAGGTTATGCAGCTGGTGGATGTTGAACTGCCGCCGCCGGGGCCCGGTATGGTGACTGTGACGCAACAGGCCATCGGCCTGAACTTTATCGACACCTACCACCGCAGCGGCCTGTACCCGATCCCGCTACCCAGTGGGTTGGGCATGGAGGGCGCCGGCGTCGTAACCGCCGTCGGGGAGGGCGCCGAATTCGCCGTCGGAGACCGTGTGGCCTACTGCTCGGCCCTGTTCGGTGCCTACGCCCAGGCGGTGAACCTGCCGGCCTCACGGCTGGTCAGTATCCCCGATGGCATCGACTTCGAAACAGCGGCCGCGGCCCTCTTGAAGGGCCAGACCACCGAGTTTCTGCTGCAGCGGGTGTTCCCGCTCAAGGCCGGTCAGACCTGCCTGTTCCACGCGGCGGCCGGCGGCGTGGGGCTGCTGTTTGGCCAGTGGGCGCGCGCCATGGGCGTCACGGCCATCGGCACGGTCAGTTCAGCGGCGAAGGCGGAGCTGGCGCTGGCGCATGGCTATAGCCAGGTGGTGAATTACGCCGAGGAGAATGTTGCAGAGCGCGTGCGTGAGCTGACGGGTGGGCAGGGTGTGCCCGTGGTTTATGATGGCGTAGGCCGAGACACCTTCGATGCCTCGCTCGCCAGCCTGCAGCCGCGCGGCATGCTGGTCAGCTTCGGCAATGCGTCCGGCAAGCCTGAGCCACTGGATCTGCAAACCCTGGCCAACATGGGTTCGCTCTACGTGACCCGCCCCACGCTGCTGACCTATACCGCATCGACCGAAGACCTGCGCATGTCCTCTGCAGCGGTATTTGATCGTCTGCTGGCGGGTGAGGTGAAGGTCAGCATCGGCCAGCGCTACCCGCTGGCGGAGGTCGCTCGCGCCCATACCGACCTGGAGTCCCGCTTGACCACCGGCTCCACACTCCTGCTGCCATGAACGCTCCCCCGGGTGCCGAGGGCCATACGCGCGTGCTGCATGGCGAGCAGGTTCGACTGGAGCCACTGTCCCAGTCGCACGCACAGGGCCTCTTCCTGCGTGGCTGCCATGCCCCTGACTGGGCCTACATGCCGCGCAGCTGCTTTATCGATCTGGCGGATACGCGGCAGTGGATCGATGAGGCCGTTGCTGCGCCCGGTGAACAGGCCTGGGCGATTGTCGAGAACGCCAAGGGCAAGATCGTCGGCAGTACGCGCTACCTGAATATGTTGCCCGAGCATCGCAGCCTCGAGATCGGCTGGACCTGGCTGGGCCAGGAATGGCAGCGCACGGGCATCAACACGGAAACCAAGCTGTTGTTGCTCACCCATGCTTTCGAGCGGCTGCGCTGCCTGCGGGTGGAGTTCAAGGCTGATGCGCGCAATTTGCGCTCTCAGCGCGCGCTGGAGCGGATTGGTGCGATCCGGGAGGGTGTGCTGCGCAAACACCGCATTGTGCAGAACGACTTCTCGAGGGACTCCGTATACTTCAGCGTCCTGGACACCGAGTGGTCTGCCGTGAAGCGGCGTCTGGCGCAGCTGCGCGAGGGGCGCTGAGCGCCCTGGCTACTGCACCATTTCGTTTTCGCTGAAGCGGCCTTCGAACAACGCGGCGCTCAGGTAGCGCTCGCCGGAATCCGGCAGTATCACCACGACCATCTTGCCCACATTCTCGGGCTCGCGCGATACGCGGTCAGCAACAGCCATGGCGGCACCGCAGGATACGCCGGCGAGGATACCCTCCTGCTGCATGAGTTTGTGCGCCCAGGATATCGCGTCCTCGTTGCTGACCTGCTCCACGCGGTCGACCATGGACAGATCCAGGTTGGCAGGCAGAAATCCGGCACCGATGCCCTGTATCTTGTGCGGCGCGTGGGTCGGCTCAGTGCCCGCCTTGGCTGCGGTAATGACCGTCGTACTCGCGGGTTCGACCGCTATCGTCTGTATGGCCTTGCCCGCGGTGCCCTTGATGTAGCGCGAGGTGCCTGTCAGGGTGCCACCGGTGCCAACACCGGCAACCAGAATGTCAATTGCCCCCTCGGTGTCCTGCCAGATCTCCGGTCCGGTCGTGCTCTCGTGGATTGCCGGGTTGGCCGGGTTTTCAAACTGGCGCGCGCCCCAGTAACGCCCCGGGTCCGAGGCGATGATCTCCTCTGCCTGGGCGATGGCGGCGGGCATGCCCTTGCTGCCGTCAGTGAGAATGATCTCCGCGCCCAGCGCCTTCATCAGTTTCCGCCGCTCCAGGCTCATGGTGTTGGGCATGGTAAGGGTGCAGCCGTAGCCCCGTGCTGCAGCGACGAAGGCCAGCGCGATGCCGGTGTTGCCGCTGGTGGGCTCAACAATGGTCATGCCGGGCATCAGGCTGCCGTCCCGCTCTGCCGCCAGCACCATGCTGGTTCCGATGCGGCATTTTACCGACATGGCCGGGTTGCGATTCTCGAGTTTGGCGTACACATTGCCTGTGCTGATGTGGTTGATGCGAACCAGCGGTGTGCCGCCAATGGTTTCCGAATTGTCGTTGAAGATGCGTCCCATCGGTCTTGCTCCTGAAAAGGTGTCGGCAGCGGGCAAGGTTAGTCAACTGGCCTGTCCCTGTCCATCGGCGCCATCCTGTCGTCACGTGGCGGTCATCTCACTGTCACGCAACCGTCACGGTTTTATCTTTTAATGGCGCACCCTATAATCGAGGCGTTTCGCCCATCGGGCCGCCGCGGGCGGGGCGGGGTACATCGGGAGAGAGCATTGGCCGCAGGTTCACTGAGTCACAGCAGCGTCGCAGGCAAGGCGGTCGATGGGTTGCTGCGTCTGATCTCGGCCTTGACCCGCCCGCGCAGTGTGCTCTGGCTGCGCAGGGCGGTGGTACTGCTGGCCTGCCTCTGGATGTTGGCAGCGGCAGTGCAGCTGTTCTGGGCGCTGTTCCCGGTGGCGCCCGCGACCAGGCTGGAGGGTGCGGTGATCAACCCGCCAGCGCAGGTCATGGCAAACACAAGTAGCAGGGCGCAGGTGGATATTGAGGCGCTGCGTGGCTGGTCCCTGTTTGGTGAGCCCGGCGCCGTGGCGGACGTCGAGGTGGCTGAGGAAAGTGCCAGCGAGGTGCGCAGCGCGCGGGAGGGCATTGAGCGAGGGGCGCGAGAGAGCCGGTTGGAGCTCACACTGCGCGGCATTATCGCCTTCAATGCCGCCGGCGAAGGCAGTGCCGTGATCGAACACCGCGGTCGCCAGGCCATTTACTCGGTGGACGACGAGTTGCCGGTTGCCGGCAGAGTGCTCCTGGCAAAAGTCATGCCGGATCAGGTTGTGCTCGACAACGGTGGCACCTACGAGCTGCTACGCCTGTATCCACCCTCGGCGTTGGACGCCCAACTGACAGGCGCGCAGAACGGGGTGCCCCGCACCGCGCGTCCCGCGGCGTCCACTGCCACAGTGGTAGATCGTCGTACGGACCCCGAGTCCGCAGCACTGGCCGCAGAGTATCGAGACCAGTTGTATGAGGATCCACAGTCCCTCGCCGAGCTCGTGCGTATCAGCGCAGTGCGCGAAGAAGGCATACTCCGCGGCTACCGGGTGACACCCGGGCAGCACCGGAAGCAATTCGAACAATTGGGCTTTCGCCCTGGCGACCTGGTTGTTGCGGTAAACGGCTTGTCCCTGTCAGACCCGGCAAACACCATGCGACTCTATCAGGCCATGCGCTCCGCGAGCGAGGTGTCTTTCGACCTGCTGCGCGGCGCGGAGTCCGTGGCGCTGAGCGTGAGGCTTGATGATGCGTCGGCCGATCGGTGATAGAGTCACGGCTATTCAGTTAAGGACACAGACTCAGTGAGAATCATGTCGCGGGCACTGCGAGTACCGCTGTTTTATCTACTGGCCGCCCTGGGTGCGGCCACCGCGAGCGCTCAGGATTTTACCGTCAACCTGAAAGAGACTGATATTCAGGAGCTGATCAAGTTTGTCGCCGAGGCCACTGAGACGACCATCGTTGTGGACCCGGCGGTAAAAGGCAAGGTCAAGGTGGTTTCTTCCAAGCCTGTGTCGCGGGCGGAGCTTTATGATCTGTTCCTGTCCATCCTTGAAGTGCATGGCTACACCGCGGTTCGCTCTGGCGGCGTGGTGCGTGTCATCCAGAGCAAGGATGCCCGCTCGGCGCCTGTAACTGTGCGCGATGACGAAGGCCAGCGTGGCAATGATGAGTACGTCACCCAGGTCATGCGCCTGAAGAATATCTCTGCGGCCAAGCTGATACCCGTGCTGCGTCCCCTGGTGCCCCAGCAGGCGCACATGGCGGCCTATGCGCCGAGTAACGCGATCATCATTTCCGATGTCGCTTCCAACATCGATCGCATAGCGGCAATCATCGAGCGTATGGATCGCACGGCCACCCAGGAAACCGAGGTCATCAGGCTCCGCTACGGCGTTGCAGAGGATGTGGTGCGGATGCTCGATCAGCTGAACACCTCGGAGGCACAGCAGGGCACCGAGGTCGAGGTTATGCTGGTTGCAGATGCGCGCACCAACAGCGTGCTGGTCAGTGCCGACGAGCTTGAGCGCGCGCGCATGACCCGGCTGATCCGGTACCTTGACACCCCACTCGAGCAGAGTGGCAATGTGAAAGTCATTTACCTCGAGTATGCCAAGGCCGAGGAGGTGGCCGAGGTGTTAACCCGCGTCATGCAGAACATCGGTCGTGTCGATGCGGGAGAAGCGGGGCGTGCGCAGCGGGCAGGCGAGACCAGTGCCACCATCGAAGCCGACAAGAACACCAACGCCCTCATTATCACGGCGCCGACGGACAAAATGGCGGCGCTGGAGGCCGTGGTGGCACGTCTGGATATCCGTCGGGCCCAGGTGCTTGTGGAGGCCATCATCGTCGAGATGGAGGTGCGCGATGGCCAGGATCTGGGCTTGCAGTGGCTGTTTGCCAATGACAGCGGCTTTTTCGGCAGCAGTATCAGTGCCGACGACGCCCGTGCCCGTCGCATTGCGGGCGCGATATTGCCTGAAGACGGTGGCGACGATACCACCGGCGGCGTGACCACGGGCGACTTCAACGTGGGTGCCCTCGCCGGGGCGCTGGCGCAGTCACCGGGTGTGTCCCTCGGCTGGGGGGTGATCGACGATGACCTGTCAATGACGGTGATCCTCAACGCCCTGAAGGAAAATTCCAACGCCAATATTCTGTCCACGCCCAGTTTACTGACGCTGGACAACCAGGAGGCCTATATCACAGTGGGTCAGAACGTGCCCTTCGTGACCGGTTCGTTTACCAGTACGGGCACCGGCGACGGCGCCCAGAACCCGTTCCAGACCATCGAGCGGGAGAATGTGGGGATCACACTGAAAGTCACGCCCCATATCAATGAGGGTGATGCGGTGGTGCTGGATATTTCCCAGGAAGTGTCCAGCCTGAGCAATACCTCGGTGGTGTTGCAGGCCTCGGATCTCATTACCAACGAGCGTGTGCTGCAAACCAAGGTGCTTGCAGCGGATGGCCGCGTGGTGGTGCTGGGTGGTCTGATCAAGGATGATGTGCAGGACGCCACCCAGAAGGTGCCGCTGCTCGGTGATATACCCTTCTTCGGGCGCCTGTTCCGCAACGATGCGGTGCAGGTCACAAAGACCAACCTGCTGATTTTCATACGCCCCACCATCATCCGCGATGACGAGCAGTTGGCCGGTGCCACGGCGGACAAGTATCGCTATATTCGCGACCAGCAGGTACTGCGTCGAGAGCGCGGCCTGATGTTCCTCGATGATGGCAATATGCCGGTTTTGCCAGAGTGGGAGGAGCAGATCCGCCAGCTCCAGGAGATCCGCGACGAGGCGGGCAACGCACCGGCGGCCGTGGAGGCCAATTGATGTCTGCCGCGGACGTCACAGCGCCCGCAGCGTCGAGGTCAAACCTGCCCTTCGGCTTCGCCAAACACTTTGGTGTGTTGGTGGACAGCCGAGCGCAGGGGGCCGTGCTCATCCACCGCAATGCACTGGAACCGCAGCTGCTGCTGGAGATCCGCCGTTGGCTGGGAGCGCCCTTCGGGTTCGAGCGCGTCTCCGATGCCGAGTTCCAGCGGCGCCTGTCCCGTGCCTACCAGCGCGACAACAACGCCGCGGTGCAGATGGCCGAGGACATCAGTGCCGATGTGGATCTGAGCCGCCTGGCCGATGAAATACCCGACGCCGGCGATTTGATGGACGCCGAGGACGACGCGCCGATTATTCGCCTGATCAACGCGATTCTGTCACAAGCGGTGCGGGAGCAGGCCTCGGATATTCACATTGAAACCTTTGAGGACCGCCTCAGCGTGCGCTACCGGGTTGATGGCGTGCTGGCCGAGGTACTGTCCCCCAAACGGATGCTGGCGCCATTGCTGGTGTCGCGGCTGAAGGTGATGGCGAAGCTGGATATCGCCGAAAAGCGCGTGCCACAGGACGGTCGGATTTCGGTGCGCATAGCCGGCCACGCCATCGATATCCGTATGTCGACCATGCCTTCCGCCCACGGCGAGCGGGTGGTGCTGCGCCTGCTGGACAAGCAGGCGGGCCAGTTGGAGCTGCAGCAGCTGAACATGAATGCGCAGGTTCTCGCGTGTTACGAGAAAGCCCTGCGCAGTCCCCATGGCATCATTCTGGTTACGGGCCCCACCGGTTCGGGAAAAACCACCACGCTGTATGCCGGCCTGACCCACATCAACCAGGCAACGCGCAATATCCTCACCATCGAAGATCCGGTGGAATACATGCTGCCGGGGGTCGGCCAGACGCAGGTCAATCCCAAGGTGGATATGACCTTTGCCCGCGGCCTGCGGGCCATCCTGCGGCAGGATCCCGATGTGGTGATGGTCGGGGAAATCCGCGACCTGGAAACCGCGGAAATTGCAGTGCAGGCGTCGCTCACCGGTCACCTGGTACTTTCCACGCTGCACACCAATACGGCTATCGGAGCAGTAACTCGCCTGCAGGATATGGGTATAGAGCCCTTCCTGCTGTCTTCCAGCCTGATTGGTGTCATGGCACAGCGTCTCGTGCGACTTCTGTGCAACGAGTGCAAGGAACCTCACCCCCTGGTGGACGCCGAACGGACGCTGCTCGGGCTGGCCGCCGATGATCACTCTGCCGTGAACGTCTATCGGGCGAAGGGCTGCGAGCAGTGCCACTACAGTGGATACCGCGGCCGCACCGGCATTTACGAGCTCATCGAGGTCACTGACGCGCTGCGTCTGATGATCCATGAGGGTGCGAGCGAGCAGCAGATGCTGGCGGAGGCGCGCAGGCACTATCCGGGGATCCAGGAAGACGGTCGCCGGCGCGTGCTCAGTGGTGAAACCAGCATCGAAGAAGTGCTGCGCGTCACCGCGGTGACCTGAGCGCTGAACCGGCATGACAGCATACCGTTATCAGGCACTGGATCCCGGCGGCAAGCTGGTCAAGGGCGTACTTGAGGGAGACTCCGAGCGTCAGGTGCGCGGCCAGTTACGCACACAGAAGCTGCGGCCGGTGGAAGTGTCGGTGGCGAACCGTCAGGCGGAAGGCAAACGGCGAACGGGCTGGTCCTTTCTGCAGCCACGTATCAGCGTAGCGGAACTCGCTCTGGTGACCCGGCAGCTCGCCACGCTGGTCCAGTCCAACCTGCCGTTGGACGAGTGTTTGCAGGCTGCTGCGGAGCAAAGCCGCAAAGGGCGCACACAGGGTCTCCTGCTGCAGGTGCGCTCCCGCGTTGCAGAGGGCCACACCCTGGCCTATGCCATGGGCGAGTTTCCCCTGGTGTTCAACGAAATGTATCGGGCCATGGTCAACGCCGGCGAACACGCCGGCTTTCTCGGGCCGGTTCTGGCCCAGCTGGCGGATTACAACGAACAGCGGCAGTACACGGCGCAGAAACTGAAAATGGCCATGATCTATCCGTTCATCCTGATTGCCGTGGCGCTGGCGGTAGTCGTGGCACTGATGATTTTTGTCGTGCCGGAACTGATCGGCATCTTCGCACATACCAACCGTGAACTGCCGTTGCTGACCCGGGGCCTGATTGTCGCCAGCGATTTTTCCCGGGATTATGCGCTCTGGGTGCTGGTGGCCATGGTGACCGTGGTGTTCGCGCTGCGCCGCTTGTTGCGTCATCCGCAACGCCGCAGGCGCTGGCATGCACTGCTGTTGCGCATCCCCGGTTTTTCGCGGCTGGTGATTGCAATGGACACGGCCCGCTTTGCCTCGACCCTGAGCATTCTCATGGCCAGCGGGGTGCCCCTGCTGGAGTCGCTGCGGATCGCCGGGCAGGTATTGACCAACCTGCTGCTGCGAGAGGACAGTGCACGGGTGGCGGAGCGTGTCCAGGAGGGCAGTAGCCTGCACCGTGCGCTGCGTGAAAGTGGCCGCTTCCCGCCGATGATGGTGCACATGGTGGCCAGTGGCGAGGCAAGTGGAGAACTGGAGACGATGCTCGCGCGCTCGGCCAGCAATCAGGAGCGTGAGCTGGAAATGACGCTCGGCACGATGATGAGCCTGCTTGAGCCGCTGCTGGTGGTGTTTATGGGCGGGATGGTGCTGCTGATTGTGATGGCCATCCTGCTGCCTATTTTTGATCTCAATACGATGGTGCGATAGTGATATGAAACTCCGGACAACAGCAAGGCGGTCCAGCGGTTTTTCGCTGGTGGAGATTCTGGTGGTACTGGTGATCATGGGGCTGCTGATCAGTGTCGTGGCACCTACGGTGCTGAACCGTGCGGATGAGGCGCGCATCCAGAAGGTGCATGCGGATTTCAAGGCGATTGAGACCGCGCTGAAGATCTACCGCCTCGACAACTATGTGTATCCAAGCACAGAGCAGGGTCTGGAGGCGCTGGTAGAGGCCAGCAACCTGGATCCGCAGCCGCGTAATTTCAAGGAGGGGGGCTACTTGCAGGAGGTACCGCTGGACCCCTGGGGGCGTCCCTACCTGTACCTGAGTCCCGGCGAGAACGGCGAGGTCGACATCTACAGCCTCGGTGCGGACGGGCTGTCGGGTGGTGAGGGACAGAACGCCGACATCGGCAATTGGAAGGAGCGGGACTGAATCCATGCGCGCGCGGGCGGTTGTGGGTGCCCGCCGGGAGTCTGCCGCGCGGCGTCGCGGCTTCAGCCTGGTTGAACTGCTCGTTGTCCTGTTCGTGATTGTCATGATGACCTCGCTGGCAACCTTGAACGTCGGTGATGGCGGGCAGCAGCAGCTGCTTGAGTCGCAGGTGCGGGAGCTGCGTAACGTCGCAGAATTCGCCTTGGAGGAAGCGCAGATGGCCGGGCGTGATATGGGGCTGGTGTTGGCCGTGGACCCACGAGGCACGGAAACCCGGTACCTTTACGACTGGCGCGAACGCCGGCCCGAGGGGTGGCGGGCGCCGGCACTGGCCCGCGATGTGCTTGCGCCGCGCACGCTGGCGGCCGATGTGGAACTGGTGCTGCTGCTCGATGGTGTGCCCGCGACAGATCTGCTCGCCGCGCCGCTGGCTGAAGATGCTGCGCCGCAGGTCGTGTTTTACGCCAGCGGCGAGGTGGCGCCAGGTGCGCTGGAGTGGCGTAGCCGGCAGACCGGAGAGCTGCTGTGGCGACTCGAGTGGGATTTACTGGGGCGAATGGCGATGATGCCCCGCGGACTGGCGGACGACGCGGATGCGCTGCGCTAGGTGGCGGCCCGGCGGGCTGCGCGGTTTCACCCTGGTAGAGGTCATGGTGGCGCTGGCGATTGTCGCCCTGGCCTTGCCCGCGCTGCTTTTTGCCCTGCATCAGCAGGTGGACGGTACCGGTTACCTGCGGGACAAGTCACTGGCGCAGCTGCTGGCCAATAGGAAGCTGGTCGAGTTGCGGCTGCTGACGGCGGCCCGGGCAGAGTTGCTGCAGGGGGCCGACAGCGGCAGTGAAGAGTTTGCCGGGCGCCCCTGGCACTGGCGGCTGGAGAGCACCCCGACGCAGGTGCAGGGCTTTTTCCGGGTTGAAATTTCCGTGCGCGCCGGCGAAGGTGAGAGTGGTCCGCTGCTGTATTCGCTGGTTGCCTTCATGGCCATGCCCGGCGGAGTACGGCCGGGCGTCGCAACGCGGGCATCTGTGGGGGATTCACCTGTTGCGGGTTAAGGGTTTCACGCTGGTGGAAGTGCTGATTGCGCTGGCGATTACGGCCTTCGTTGCCGCGGTAGCCTACAGCGGACTCTCCACGGTCATCAGCGGCGTTGAAAGTACCCGCGTGGTGGCGGAGCGTACCTGGGAGGTGAATCGTGCCCTGCAGATACTGCAGCGAGATCTGCGGCAGTTCGTGAACCGCCCCGTACGTGATGAGTTCGGCGATGAGGAGCCGGCCTTGACCGGCGGGCCCGCGGCGCGCTTCCTGCTCAGTTTCACGCGCACCGGTTGGCACAACCCTGCGGCACAGCCGCGCAGCACGCTGCAGCGTGTCAATTATGTCTGGGAGGATGACAGCCTCTGGCGGGAGAGCTATTCCGTGCTGGATCGTGCAGGCTCCACCGAGCCGCAGCGCGTGCGCCTGCTGGACGGCGTTACGGGCGTCCAGATCACCTTTCTGGCCTCAGTGGCGGCGCTGCAGCCGGGTGCGCGAGGCACAGATGTCGATACGCGCAACTGGCCGGACAACTGGGTGGCGGATACCAGTCAGCCGGAGGCCACACTGGAGCCGCCGGCTGCACTGGAGCTTGCACTGGAACTCGATGACCTGGGCGACCTGCGGATGTTGTATGCACTGCCCCCGCTGTGATCGCTCTGCGCAGCGCGGTGTGGCCCTGGTGGTGGCGCTACTGGTGTTTGGCCTGTGCGCGGCGTTGATGGTGGCTATGCAGCGCGAATTCACGCTGTTCGCGCAGCGGGGTGCCAACCTGTTTCTACAGGATCAGGGCTTTGCGTACCTGCGCGGGGCCGAGGAGTTGGCGGCGGTGGCGCTGGTGATGGACTATGACGCCGACCAGTCCCGGGCGCAGCCTCGGGACGACGGGACTGAGCTCTGGGCGCAGCAGGCGACGCCCTATCCTCTGGACGAGGGCGGCTGGCTGGTGGGTTCACTGCAGGATCTGCAGGGGCGGTTCAACCTGAATGCGCTGGCTGCAGCCCCGTCGGAGGCGGATGAGGGTGGGGCCACGGACCGGTTTACTGCGGCAGAGGAGTTTTTTATTCGCCTGCTGCAGGCGCTGCCTGACGCGCCTCTGGGGCAGGCGGAAGCGGTGGCGGTGACCCGCGCCATCGGCGACTGGCTGGATGCGGACAGCATCCCACGTGCGTATGGCGCTGAAGACGATGTGTACTTCAGCCAGTCGCCACCCTATCGGGCTGCCAACCGGCCGATGGCCAGCGTCAGTGAACTGCGCGCGGTTGCCAATGTCACGCCGCAGCTGTATCTCGCACTGGCGCCCTTGGTGACTGTCTGGCCGCGCACACCTGCATCGCTGAACATTCATACGGCATCGCTGCCCCTGCTGCGGGCAGTCAATGGTGACGGTGATCTGGCGCCCCTGAGTGAGGCCCAGGGCGAGGCGTTGCTGCAAACGCGGGAAGAGCAGGGTGGCTTTGCTGATGTGACGGCCTTTCTCGAGAATCCGGTGTTCGGCGACAAGAGTACGACCAAAGTCCTCGGCTTGCTGGGTGAGAGCTCATCCTGGTTTCTGCTCTCCGCCGAGGTGGAAGTTGCCGAGCGCAAGATGCGCTTGTACAGTGTCCTGCAGCGCGACAAGCGCGAGGTGCGACCGGTCGTGCGTGCGACGGGCAGCCTGTGACTCGCTCGCCATCCCGGTATTGATGACAACGGAGAACGTCCTGTGCAGAACCTAGCCGTCGTGCGCCTGATGGATGATGCGCTTGTCTGGTACCCTCCCGGCGCCGGCGAGCAGCCTCTGCCGCTGCACAGCGCGGAAGACGTGGCAGACTTTGCGGCCAGGCTGCGTAGTGCTCGCTGGCAGGCCTGTTTTGCGGCGCCCGGAGCCGATGTGCGGGTGGTGACGCTTCCCGTGGCACCGGCCGAGAAAAAACACCTGGCGCGTGCGCTGCCCTACCTGTTTGAAGAGCAGGTCGCAGACGATATCGAAGCGCTGCATTTCGCGGCGCGCGCCCTCGACAAGTCCCGCTATGCCGTGGCCATCTGCAGCCAACACGCCATGCAGCGTTGGGCGGAGACGCTGGCGCAGCTGCCGGATCTGCCGCAGTGGGTGCCTGAGGCGCTGTTATTGCCCTGGCGTGCGGGTGAGTGGTGCCTGGTCATGGATGGTGAACAGGTTATCGTGCGCAGCGGTGAGGGTGACGGTTTTACCGTGGAGCGTGAGTTGCTCCCTGCGGTGCTCGAGGCTGCCGCTGAACAACAGCTGCCGGAGGCCATCATCGTCTACGCCGGGGATCACGCCGCGACACTCGAATTGCTGCCGCCGGGCTTGCGTGAACGTGTGCAGTGGCGGCAGGGGAATCTGTGCAGCGCACTGCTGTTGTCCAGCGAGGCGCCGGCGTTGAACCTGCGTCAGGGTGCGTATGCACCGCGCCTGCCGCTGCAGCAATGGTGGAATCACTGGCGCCTCGCGGCCGGTGTGGTCCTGGGCGCCTTTGCACTGCAACTGGCAGCGACCTGGGCTGACTACCGGTCGCTCGCAGCAGAGAACCTGGCGCTGCGCGGAGCCCTTGAAGCGAGCTATCGGCAGGCGATGCCCCAGGGTGCCCTGGTGGATGCCGAACGGCAGCTGCAACGGCAGTTGGACAGCCTCCGTGGTGGCCCCGGTGCCGGCAGCTTCGTACCGCTGCTGGAGCGCGCCGGCGGCGTTATCGCCCAGCGTCCGTCCGCCCGGGTGCTCAGCCTGAATTACAATCAGCGTGGTGGCGAGATGCGGTTGAACATTGTTGCCAGTGACTTTTCTGCCGTTGAGCAATTGCGTGCGGGGCTCGCGGATGCGGGTCTCACCGCTGAAATGGAAAGCAGCAGTGCACAGAGCGATGGTGTGCGCGCACGGATCCGGGTGAAGGGGGCGTGATGAAAACGTGGTGGGTGCGCCTCACAGTGCGAGAGCAGGCAAGCCTGCTCGTGCTGGCTGTCGCCGTGGGTGTCTGGCTGCTCTGGATAGTGCTGTGGGCACCGTTGGCCGCCAAGCGCGACCGCATGGCGGAGCAGAATATTGCGACAGCGGAAGCGCTGGTGCGCGTCGACGCGCTGTCGGCGCTCGTCATTCAGGCACGCGCAGACGGTACGCCGGTTCGTGCCACCAGTAATCTGGCTGCGGTGGTCAATCAAAGCACGGCCCGTTTCGGGCTCGCGGTGAGCAGGCTGCAGCCCGGGGCTGGCGGCGATCTGCAGGTGCGTCTGGAGAATGCCCGGTTTGCCGATCTGGCGGCCTGGCTGCATCAGCTCGAATCGCGCGATGGCCTGATATTCGAGGAGGTTGCAATCACGCAGGCGGGAGGTGCCGGACGGGTGAATGTCACGGTGCGGATCAGCCAGTCATGACCCGGACCCGCCTGCTCATGGGGTGCGTTGCCCTGTGTCTTCTGTTGCTGTTTCTGCTGGCAAGCGCTCCCGCCCATCTGGTTGTTCGTGCCCTCGCGGGCACGCCAGTGGTGGCCGACGGCCTGGCGGGCACGGTGTGGCAGGGGCGCGCAAGTCGCGTCCGAGTGGCGACCAATGCCGGGGTCCTGCACCTGGGCGCTGTGACCTGGTCGCTGCGCCCGCTTTCGCTGCTCGCACTGTCGCCCACCGTGCGGTTCAGCACCCGCTGGGGCACCCAGCAGGTGTCGGGTGAAGCCACGTGGCGGGGTGCGGGCGAGGTCCTGCTGAACGGTGTGGAGGCAAGGTTTGATGCATCGCTGCTGCGTCATGTGGCGCCGGTGGCGCTCACCGGCACCCTGGGTGCACAGATCGACACCCTGCACCTGCGCGATACAGTCCCCCTCGAAGCTGCGGCCAGGTTTACCTGGCAACAGGCGGGCTGGGACTCACCGCAGGGGCTTCTACCGCTGGGCAGCTACGCCGTCGATGTGCGTGGCGCAGCCCCGGCGCCATTGACCGGCAGTATCGTGACGCTCGCGGGGCCGCTGCGCGCCGAGGGAGAGTTGCAGTTGCAGCAGCGCGACTATAGCATCGCCATCTTGTTAACCCACGATGGAGCCTGGGATCCGCTGTTGCAGGAGGCGCTGGCATTGCTGGCCCGGCCCGTGGCGGCAGGCTACGATCTGCGACTCGGTGGTTCGATCCCCGGGCCGGATCGCTGATTCCACACAACCACACAGGAACAAGCACTATGAGCAAACCCGGCCAGCGCAAGTATGAATGTGTCATTTGCGGTTTCATTTATGACGAGGCTCTGGGTATCCCCGAGGACGGCATTGCGCCGGGCACACTCTGGGAGGACCTGCCCGATGGCTGGGAATGCCCCGACTGCGGTATTTCGAAAGAAGACTTCGACCTCATGGAAGGCTGAGCCCGCCTCCCGACTTTCTGGACATCCCCGATGACGACAGCAACCCGGTTGCAAGCCCTGCGTACACTGATGGCGGAGCGGGGTTACGATGCCCTGGTGATTCCGCGTGCCGATGAGCATCTCGGCGAGTACATTCCCCTGCACAACGAACGCCTGCTCTGGGTATCCGGCTTCACCGGTTCTGCAGGTGTGGCGGTCGTCCTGCGTGATGCGGCGGCCATCTTCGTCGATGGTCGCTACACGGTGCAGGTACGGCAGCAGGTTGATGCCGCGCACTTCAGCTACCAGCACCTGATCAAAACCCCGCCTGCACAGTGGTTGACGACGACGTTGCAGGCGGGCGCCCGCGTCGCCGTGGACCCGAGGCTGCACAGTCTGCACTGGTATCGGGAAACGGAAGAGACGCTGCAGGCCTCCGGCATACTGC
>Ga0207876_1000097_pt1 | contig 46080 bp, 39 predicted proteins | sample MalvirmetaMSP146_FD_184237 | JGI IMG/M metagenome (GOLD analysis project Ga0207876, IMG submission 184237) | Marine viral communities from the Deep Pacific Ocean - MSP-146 (SPAdes) | ecosystem: Environmental > Aquatic > Marine > Oceanic | place: Pacific Ocean | collected 2011-07-10
TAATCGACTTGCTTCTCGATGAAAACAGTCACATCGTCACCGGCATTTGAATGGTCTTCTTATACTTTGCCGATCCGACTACAAAAGCAATGCTTTTCCTATTCGATATTGGTCTTTCGAAAAACCAGCCTCGACTGGCCACAGATTTACCCTGTCATTAGCAAATCTTTGACGCTTATCGTTCGACCATTGTTGTGCACCTCTGTCCCATGACCAGGCTAGGGGTACAATGTGGTCAATATCAATCCCAGCTGCGTTCTGTATCACGTCATTGGTGAAGGGGCTGATCCATCGACCAGTGATTACTCGACAACGTTTATCCGATGCAAACCGCACAGGCGTGGATGAAGTAGCAATCAATGCTTCTGCTCGGCTATCCTGACAATCGCCGTCAGCGTCATCCCAGCCATGACCAAACGCAGAACGTTCGTATTTTTGAACCGCCTTGGATTCATTTTTGTCAGCTTTGAGCTATGCCAGGGCCAAGCCTTTCGGCAACTCTCCGCCGCCCTCCAGGCAGGCCTCGACAGATTTATAAGCCTGGTAAGCCTTGGTCCTCTCGTACCAGCCACTTTCAGGGGGGTGGCACAGACCGCTGTTTGATTTTTTTACGACGCTTGCATTAGCAGTAAAACTGAACAAGAAGCCTGCTATCAAGACGATGAATAACCTGCTTCTGGAGCTAAAGAGCATGTCGTTTTGAGGTCCTTGCGATGTGAACTTGATATTGGATACAAACGTATTTTTAACTACTATTATCGCACTCTAAATTCTGAGGACGAAGGCCCCATCTATCGAAGTGACCGCAACGGCAGACAGGTCGCTGCTCCGCCTGCTGTGAGCAATGAAAGCGGAGGGAGTGTATGGATTGAAAGTAGTATCCGCAACCAAGCAGGATCGATGATTCAGCTGTTAGATTCGTCCGACTGCAACGTGTCACGAGACTCAAACGAAAAGAAGATCAACGATTCATGAGTATCAGCTTTTTTGAGAAAGGCGAATTGTCATCCGGATTTCATGGCTGGCGTGTAGTGGCCACCATCCGGGGCAAGCGGTATCAGAAATACTTTTCGCTGAAACGGCCAAACACCCGAATTACGGAGGACCTTTGGTTTAGATATCAGGAGACCAGAGCCCGTTACTACGATGCCCGTTATCAAGCCCGCTCTGCCGCTATTCAATACATTGATTTCGTCAGCAAGGATCATCCGGCGACCCGTCCGTGTCGTGGTGTCGGTTTCCATGGAATCACGCTGGGTATCGGGATGGGCAAAAGTACGGCCCGCGAAACCTGCTATTTCTCGGTGAACAAACGAGGAGCCGCGATCAAGTTCTACATTGATGAACGGGCATCTTTGTCCCAGGCATGGGAGCAGTCTGTCGCTTATTGGGGCGAAGTCTTCGATGTACGACCAAAGGACGTCAGGAAGAAAGTGACTCAAGTTCCTAGCCCGGACCAATTCAAGGCTCTTCGCAAACAGTTAAATGAGCAGGAAGGCTACGATTATCCGGTCAGTGTTCTGCACCATGTTTACGCTGAGCAGCGAAACCTTTTAGAAAGACGAAAAGCCCGGGAAAGTACGAAAGGGGAGGTTAGTCAGGACGATCTTCTGACGATGTACGCAAATCTGGAACGTCAGGTTTCAGAGTTCCGGAAGTAAATTAAACATAGCCACTATCAATTCCCTGGGGATCGCCCCAAGGCATCTGGCTGGGAGGTCAATACCCTGATCATTGGCTGTCGCCCTTCCATAACACCGACAACACCGATATCGCTGATACGCGCCCCAACCATATAGTTTCCGGGGCCCAGCCGGTTATAGGGCTCAAGGATCATGGTTCGCCATGCTTCAATGTCTAGCAAAACTGATTTTAGTTCCGGCACCAATTTTAGAATGCGGCGGTCTGTAACACCCAGCCACCGAGTGCGTTCAATTCCGCTGCTCGTGACAATGCCAACCGATTCCATGGACGCAAATGCCCCAAGTGTGGCGTATGACATATTGTGCCGACGGCGAAACTCCATCCTCAGCTAGCTCGATAGTAACGGTTTATGGCTCCCCGCAGGATTGATTGATTACTGTGGACACGCCACCCTATTCGGAGTGATGAGAGGGGCGAAGTAGGCTTACAAGCAAGACATGGACCAAGCTCCACTTACACTGTATATGTGTACAGTATTTTGCGGAGCCAGAGCAGTAAGGTCAAGGTAAGGTCGTTATGAAGCATCTAATTGCTCAAACAGGAATGGTGCCAGGCCTCTCCCTGACAGGTCACACCACTCGGCAGGTGTCGCGATCGCCTGGCATCCATGCCGGCCTTGAGTCGTGGTCGAGTGTGACTAACTGACTCGCACTCAGTTTACTGAGCCAATAATGATGCTTAAGGAGCTATCTCTGAAAAACTTGTGTGAGAAATCTCACGTGGATCAAGGTCAAGTTAATTAGTCGCCTCCGATCACTTCAGCTGTAGCGCCATGAAACAGGGATCCAGCCTTGCGTGACCTGGGAAGGTAATCCAGAAGGTAGAGAAGGGAGCACTTCTTGTAAACGCCCGAGAGACGCCCCGGATTCGGTTTTCATCAGGTTTCAATGACTGCTGACCACTTCGCGGTGATCCCGAGAGCTGCGGCAGTCATGACACTAATCCAGTCAGCAAAGCTGAACGGACATGATCCCTATGCCTACCCAAAGGATGTGCTGACCCGACTGCCGACGCAGAAGAACAACGCCATCGACGAGCTATTGCCCAACAACTGGAAGCAGGCTATACCTGACAAGAAGAGCCAGGCCGATAAAGCGGATTCGAGGAGGAGGCATGCAGACAACAGTTGAAGCCGATGGTGATGAATTAGTAGTTGTGATCCCGCCTGAAATACTGGATCGGGCAGAGCTAGAAATCGGAGACGAGGTCGAGCTGTCGATCGAAAACGGCGTCATCGTTATCAAATGCTGCGCCTAAGGATTGCCATTTAAAAGCCAGTCTGCGAGATGGTTCTGCGCGGGCTAGTTTTTCGCGGGTAACCTGCGACTGTACGCAAATTCTGGAAAGCGGACCCTTTTGCCGCGGCAAGATCGTCTATTAACAGAGCCCGGATATTTTCTCCAAGTGAACCGCCCAATGGTCTCATCTTGAACCTGACGTTGTTGGATCTATGGATCTAACAGTTTGATACACTGGTAAAAGATCTTGAAGCGAGAGGTTCCCATGAAAAAGAAACGACCAACAGAACAGGAACTACTCAAAGACCTGAACCCCCGCGGAGCCCACGCGGACGAGTTGGCAGATCCGCTCGCCCACGAGTTGGATCCTCTGGATAGACTGAAAGGTTCGGTAAAGAAATTCGAGCGACCCACTGACCCCGCTACTGACCCAGAGGATTGGGATGCCTGGTTTAACGAAGAAGGCGTTTCAGGAGATCTCATGGAAGGCAATAGAGAGAAGCGATGAGTGTTAGGAGCTTGGATCAATTCCATTCAGCTTCACTGACTGGATCAGGGCCATCACGGCAGTAGAACCATTGGAAAGCGGACCTCTTGACCGCGACGAGATAAGCCCGTGAAGGGAGCCTTAACCGGGGTAGGTTCACTCCTAGGCTAGGAGTGGCAAGGGCACCAGGACAAATCCAGGCTTTTAAACAAAAGCGAACATTCGACTCACAGTGACGGGTATTGACACCTCGCTTGACACAGCCACTTGATCCTCACGTTCGGTGGCGATAGCCTTTTGCTGCTTGATCGGATTTCACTCCAGAATTTCAGTCCAATTTAAATCGGCAAATCTGACATGAAGCTTGAATTCATCTTAATTACCTCGTCAAATCGGCATGCGGACATCAATAGATGGCTGGAGTCTATCAAGCCGGCTACAGCGATCCAGGGCTCATCATTGGAGCGCTTCAATCGGTTGTATCTCACCCCAATTCCTGAGTAAGTATATATTTCGGGTGATCGCTGAATCGCGAGACTTGGCCAGGTCCTAGACGACAGAATCAGCATTAAGTACCCATAGATCCAATCGATGAGCTAGAACCTTGGAATTACTCCGCAAAAGAACTTGGTGAGGGTCAGGGAAACTCTAATCAGTAGTTCAACTGAAACCGGGATGTTTACCGCATCAATTGATAAGGTAATATGGGTGTTGCGGAGGAGAATGCGCGTCCCAGGCAGAAAGGTTAGAGGGAGTTCTTAATGTGAAAACGATAACAATCGCGGCAGTTTGCCTAATCCTAGTGGGATGCTTAAAGAGCGATTTCGAAACCTTTGCTTACGAAGGCTGCCTAGACGAGCAAAAATATAGTGATGAAATATGCGATTGCAACGCTTCCAAGCTCGATGAGCAGCTCACTGATCGGCAAAAAGAGCAGTATCGAGTCTTGATGAGTTCCTCAAGTCTTGCTGAGCAACTGTCAGCTTCAGCAGCTGTGTTGGGCCCTGCTATGAATGTGGCACTGCAATGCGAGGGAATATTTAATTAATCCACGTGTTTTGCTTTAAATGACGTAGCGACCGGCTTGCTCAGATCCCGCCAAGCATCGAGGCTGTCATGCAGATTGGAAGATTGTAGCGGTATTCAACAAGCTTTCACGGGCAAATCTAGTGCCGTTCCGTCTCAGATTTTTATGTAGGTTTCGCATCACCACTATTATGAGAGGTTAGAGCGATAGCTTATTCAAAACGCGAAACTGGGATGTCTATTAGATCAAGTCTGAACTAAAAATTATCGATCATGATTAATGCCTATCAAAGCCTCCACAACAGTGAAATAAGCGTCGTTTATATTCGCTGCAAAGATATCAGGGTTACGTAGACAGTTGTCACGCAACTTTCTCGCCATGCTCTGAGCCAAATATTCAGGAAAACCTTTGGTCCGACCAGCAGCTTGGCTGGCTGAGCGAGCCTGTACTGCACCGTAATATTTCGCCGACATAACCGTTTTATTCATCAAAAGGTATTCTCGATTAATTTCTTCAGCTTCATTTGATGCCTTTAGATAACCAAACAGTATGCTTCCGATATACGAGTACCGCTCGTTCTCGTTTAAAGCAAAGGCTTGGGAAGCACTGTCACCATATGCTTGGCAAACCCTAAAGATATTTGACTCTGAGATTTCCAATCCTCCCGCTTGAACCGATTGGAAACCTAAGCTCGACAAAACGAGTGCTACTATTAGTCTTTTCATTAAAAAATCCTTTTTTGACTCACATCTTCTCGATCAAGCCTCGTAAAAATGGACGCCGATCAACTCCAATAGCTGTATAGACAAGCCGAAAATGGGGTTCGCTTTGATTTTCCCCTTAGTGCAACTCATATACTTTGTAATAAATTCAGGTGATGATAGAACCCCCTAAGCACTCGTGACTGATTAGCCATTGTCAGTTCGGTGAGAGCTTTCGCTTATATTCCGTTTTTCGAAAAGAGACTGCATTAGTCGCAAAGACTTTTTAAGTTGACCCTCTCCCTGCGAGCACATCCACTCAAGAGCCTGTGAAGCATCTGAGAGGTTATTTCTCATATCAACCATGCCGGTAAGCATTCCAAACGCAGAAATGGCTACAAGTCCTGCCTCATCCCTGGGATACATCGCAAAACCATTACCTTCAGAAGCAACAGAAAGAGCCCAAGGAGCAAACGAGGAGAGATTTGCCCCCTCCTTTTTAATGGAATCGAAAATGCTCTTTGCTGTTTGACCCGGTGACTCGCACATGCGCTCAAAGATGGCTTCTTCCATTGAACCTTCTGCATTGAAGGAAGAATCCGTAAAGAACGAAAAACCGCTCAGATATGCGTCGTTGTATAGTGCCTGCCGGTTTGAATCTAGAACTTCAGCAATGAAAACTAGATCTTTTTCACATCCGTGAATAACATTTTCCTTTAGTTCCCCGTTTCTGCCTCCACGGTAAAACGCTTCATATGCTAACCTAAAGTTTGCCATAATCCATTTAACGTCCTCGTGAGGAACCATCGTCGATGCCATCCCCTCCATCAAGGTTGCCGGGACGAGGCTCTCAGTTACGCCGAACTTTTTCGCAAGTCTTGGAATAGCTTCGATGCTGTAATCAAGCTTCTCACAAAACTCTAAAGCCCGCTCCTCGTTTTCACCGTAAGGCAGCCGGTTATCCTCAATCCATGCCTCTAGCTCACCAGTAGCTCGGAAGACCTCTCGACCAATCAACTCCAGCCACTGTCGATCAGGGTTCTCATTGGACGCAGCACACTTCGCTTGAGCTAGCCTGTAAGCGTTTTCTCTCTTATACCCTGGCACTGAAAAGAAAGGATCGAATAGTTTGGCCGTCATGAAGGACAACGCAGCTGTACTACGCTCATTCTTGTCAAGCGAGCCTCTCTCGTACAGATGGATTCTCAGATAACGTTGTTTCATATTTGGCATTAGAATACCGCGATCACCTGCCATGTCGACTAGACTAGAAATGTTTCTGTCAAGTGCTTCGCAAAAGATCTGGCCCAAGCGGACTTCTTGATTTGCCGCTGCCTGAATCGGAACAAGACCTAAAGTCGCTATAAATACACACCCGAATACTATGCGCATATTTTCCCTTTTGAATATCGAGTTCGGATTTTACCCAATCTTATCTGGTGTCTAGGACGGTGCAAGCCTAAATGCCATTTTATAAATTTTGACAATCGCCACCCCCATTTGGGTGGCAAAATTTTGAATATTCTGTAAGTTGGAATATTCTGGTAGGTTGATGGAGTTTGTTTTGAGAAAGACCCTCGTTTCGGTTCTCTTTGCCTCTTTGTTGTCCGGTTGTAGCGGATCCGAATCGGACGCCGAGCAAGTGTCGACGGTGAATGGCTCAGCTCATAATTCGATTGCAAAGATAATGGATGCCATACAGGAAATCTCCGGCGTGCGCGCAACTTCCGAGTACGTTTCAGCGAGAATGGAACATGCGCTTCGCCGCGACCCGGCGGCGCTTACCAACCTTTCCATTGAAGCCTTCCGGTACGCCTTCCCAACACTGGAGAAAACGCTACAAGACTCAGACGAACGCTGTGAAAATGATATGCCAGCGCATTATCAAAGCCGAACCGATATCGCCCTTTGCAAGATCGCCGCTCGACAGAATCTGCTAATGCGCCTTGAAGACTTGGCTAACTCGTTATCTACCAGTGCCAAAATCGTATCTATTAAGTTCGATCCCGGTTTTAGCTATCAAAATGGCTCCGCCGATTATCAGAGCGATCTTTTTGACGCAGCGGAAAGGCAGGGAAAACGGAACGTCTTATTGACAGCATTTGGCTTGTTAACAGACGATCTTGAGCACAGGCAAGAACTTGCAGCGCCCTTCGTCGATATTGTTAAGGCCATGTGCGCAGAGGTCGGAGCTAGAGCCGACCTTCGGCTTCCCGATTATGCATTTTGGGCCTGTCAGTACACCGCAATCAACGCTTCATTTCTGCGTCTCTTTCTTGAACGTCAGCAATGGGAGAAAGAGACTCTCCTAACTCTTTAAAAACGTCTTGGATTCTCTCAGATCACCCCGGCTCCAGATCGGCGCTGGACAGTTATTGTTGGGCCGCCCGCCGTTGCATTCGGGACGTGAAACATACAACTAAGAGCAGGTTGCCTTTGCCTTGGAGTAGGGGCAGCAGGGCGGTGGGTACGGCAGGTAAAGAGTATTTCTTCGGTGACGACACGAAGTGCTTTTCTCGGCAAAAAGCAAAGATGAAAAAGGATTACGGCTTCCTGGCGGTAAACGACAATTCGTCATTAGCGAGGTTGAGTCGAGGCGGCAGAAGGCCGCCCCTGTCCGATCTGTTACATTGAATCAGCGAGTGCTTTTTCCTCTGACATCATCAATTGCTTCATGAATTCTGCTTCAAACGGCGTGACCATGCTGCAGTTGTAGACGCTTTCTTGGAAATAGCTTGCCGCTATGTCCCCAAATTCATTCAGGTATACAAGGTCAAAGCTGTCGGATGTGTACTCCCCGGTTGTGATCATCCCGAGACGATAAGAAAGAGATGGCGGTTTTTCGCTTGTGTTTCGGAAATAGTAGCTATTGGCTGTCGTCTCGTTCTGAACTACCCATCCCACTCTCTTTTCACCAACGAAGCCTTCGTATCCTCGATTTTCTGAGAGATCAACTATGTGCCTAGGCTTTCCAGTTAAGTAATGGATATGAGCGCTGCGCTCATCGAAGTATTGAAGCAGGACCAGCTTCTGCGCCCTATCGGGACGTGTGTCATGGTCATCCTCGCAATAAAAGCCATCGTGGAGTCCATCGTAACCCTTGATTGCTTCCTGCCATTTAGCGAAAAGACGATTTATTTCCTCTGCCTTTTCATTAGATGGTGTAGGTTCATAGATCTTCACCAATTCCTTGGCACCAATCGAGAGAAGGTCCTGAGGATGCATCTGCACGCTTTCAGGGTGCTCATTCAGCATGTCAAGCAGATCATTGGCGGAACTCTCTATGCCGGATGAATAGGCCCAGTAGTAAACATCATCGAGGAATGTATAGCGCTTTTCGGATTTTAGCTTGGCAACCAAGTCGTCGTAGCCTTCAGTGCCCCCACCCTTTAAAGCAAAGAATGTCTCGTACTCGGACGGAAGGTGCTGGGTGAAAGCGCCACCAACCTCATTTTCTAAGCGTTCGATGTAATTGAGTGGTCGGAAGTTGGTCAATTGCTTTTCAGCTTCAACAAGGACCGAGGCCAACTCCTTGTAGTTTTTCTCTCTTTCCAAGTGCTCAGCGTAGGCTTTGTAATTCTCCCATGATGGGTTCTTCTCAATAGCTGCGGGCAGTCGGTAATCGGGTGTGTCGATGTAGATTCCACCGGCAATGATTGCAATAACTACAAGAATTACGGAGGACATGATGACAAGTCCTTTTGTGCCACTCTTTGACATAGCTCGATCTCCCTCAATGCGAAGAGCTTGGGGCATCGTGCGATGCCCCGTTAACGTTATTTGGTGTTCCAGTAGTAATCGATGCTGGCAATAGCAGCATGCTTATGTGGCTCGACCTGCTCGAAGACGCTTTAATGAGCCGACCAAGGCCATAAGTTGTTCGGCTTAGATCTCGGGGTATCGGTCTCGTCTGGCAAAGTTAATGGTAGTTGGGTCCTATGCGCAAGTTGTGTTCCCAGTTCAGTCAGTGTTTGCGGGGTCTGTCAGACTATATCAGTTGGTCACTGGTGCCTATGGCGGGACCCAGACGTATCATTGTTGCATTCTATCGGAAGGGGAAGAACTAACCGTAATTTGTTTGGGTCGGTCAGAGGGTGCCTTCAGACCCGCGCGGCTGTTCAAGTTAGAGGCGTGAACCATCAAACTCAATCTAAATTCAGTCAGAAGGCAATGCGCCGTCACGATCGACCCAACTTTTACGCCCAGAGTGCCCATCAATGTCGTCGGAGTACCGTGGGCGAAACCCTGGCCAATGGACGTTTCTTTGTTTCGCTCGGCCCCGTTTTCGATACCCGCAATGAACCTGTAGCAAGCAAACATGCTATTGTGAGAGACTCACGGAGAAGAATAAGTGCTCATTAATGGAAAGTCAGTTATGTTCAAGTCAGTAGTTGCCTGGTTGCTGGCCATGGTTCTCGCCACGCCGGTAGCGGCAATCTCGATAGGGGATCTAGAGAACGAAATACAGAAGAGTGCTCGGTCCGAGATTGTGGCCACGTATATTAGTGGTGTCGCTATGGGCTACATGTTCAGCAACATGGCCTTGGAAGCCGAGGGTAACGCCATGATGTTCTGTATGCCCAGGGAAAAGAGGCCGACTCCTCAGTATTTCCTGAACCTGATTTTCGACGCCGAGCACAAGGGTTTTGTGGACGCGTCTGCCCAGGCCGAGATCACTTTGCTTGCGAGATTGAAAGCAAAGTACCCTTGCAAGTGACCGATGGAAAAGTGCAAGGTTGGCCATCCGTTCGCTCCATGCCGATCCTTTAATCCCGCCAAAGAAAGGGTTCTACCCCGTTGCTGCGGACATTCCGAAAAAGAGGCTGATTTTCTCAAGGGGTGAGTGTTGGCTTATCCGCTGAATGTTCGCTTTGCGACCAAGGCGACTCACGGCCCTCAGGTAAACAAAAGCGAATATTCGAGTCAGGGCTTTCCTTCAGAGCCTCCAAACTATTCACAGCCATTTCATCCAGTATGATTGGTGGAGCAAATTTCGGACTCTGAATGATTACATGGCGGAGAGGGCCATGCTCGGCTAAGCTATTGTTTTATCGATTTATGTGCAGCGCTATGGATGGTTCAATCTCCATAATCATGACGCAGTCGAATTTTTGCAATGATAAAGCGCGCTGCCTAATTGCTCTTATGCAGAAAATGAGTAGGAGGCTTGCATGCCGAGAAGAATAAGTTCCGCGCAAATGCGCAGCAAGCTCAGGCAGGCACAGAATAAGCAGAAACAGGCTATAGCCAAGTATAACCGTGAGGTCAGGCAGCATAATCAGAAAGTTAAGCAGGCTGTTAACAGGTACAATAGCGAAGTAAGAAAACACAATGCGAGGGTCAGGGCCAATCGACAAAAGATTGATTCCGAACTCCGAAAAATGAGGTCGTCTAACTCGTCTCAATACCAGATAGTTAGAACTTCTGCCATGACGCTCAATACTTATTATGAGCGTTTAGATGCTAAAGAGAATGATTTTGAACATTCCAACTTTGGCTATGACTTCTTAGACAGATCAGAGCAAGAAAATGCGAATAGCTTAGCTCTTTCAAACGCACTTGAATCTGACGTTGAGGATAGCGAAGGGCAGCAATCCGATCTCCTTCGCACTGAGATCAACGACATGCTGCAAGAGTTGTCGCCCGAGTTGAGCAATCGCTGGAAGGGAGCCTTATTCTCTTTGAATCCAGAAAACCCGGATGCCGCTCGACATTTTTGCACAAGTGCCCGAGAAGTTTTTGTTCAAATTCTAGACATCAACGCTCCAGATGAGAAAGTGATGGAAAAAGCACCGGATTGCGATAAGACTCCTCAAGGTCAACCAACGCGTAAAGAGAAAATTAAGTATTTGCTGGGGCGTTCCGGAATACTCACAGAGGAAGCTGTCAATTTTGTGGATGAGGATGTCAAAAATGTGCTCAGCCTCTTTCGTGTTTTCAATGATGGCACTCATGGGTCATCCGGGAAATTCGGCATCACAAAGTTGCTGTCGATAAAAAATAGGGTTGAAGATGGAATTACTTACCTGTTTTCAATCTGTCGTCATCATGTATAACCAATCCATGCACCGGATGCCAAAACCGCCGCTTCGCTGCGGTTCTGTTACTGGTGATGATGATGGTTAACTTGAGCCGGTTTCAGTGACGAGATATCAAAAAATAAGGACTATATGAACTACATATTCCTCGATACATGTGTTTTGCTGGATGTTTCTACAAAACGAGGTGATCTGCCTCTTTTATCTGCTCTAGAAGAGCTGGTTAGCGCAAAAAGAGTAGAATTAGTATTGGCTGATCTAGTTGTTGAGGAGTATGAACGAAATAAAGAAAATGTGGCGAAGAAAACTGCGCAACGGCTGTCTCAGGAATTTAAACAGGTCAAGGCTGTAGTAAATGAGTTTGCGGGTGAAAATCAAGCCGCGACCATAGACGTTCTAAATGATATCAACGCAAGACTACCTCTTTTGACTGATGCGAACTACGCGACTATTCATAGGGTTGAAAGACTAATTGAATATGCTGTAATAACTTCGATTAGTGAGCGCTCAAAAGTCGCTGCCGTTCAACGTGGGCTAGAAAAAAGAGCGCCGTTTCATATTAGCAAAAACTCCGTCGCGGATGCTGTCATCATTGAGCAGTTTTTCGAATTTCTGAGTGGTCTCGACCGGAGCGATGACAGTTGTATCTTTGTCACCCATAATCACAACGACTTTTCCTCTAAAGATCACCGAAAGCCGCATTCGGATTTTAACGAAATTTTTTCAACCCCAAACTCCTTTTATTTCAACAATCTGGCTTCAGCTATAGACCATATTGACTCCGACTTACTCGCTGAAGTCGAGTTTGAGCATGATTTTTCAGAAGAAACCAGAGGATTGAGAGAAATATTAGATTCCATGGATGAGCTAGTCGATAAGATCTGGTATAACCGTCATCAGAACCTTATGTGTCGCCTCGAAGATGGTGAAATTGAAATCGTACCTGAAGGTACGGAGCGCTATGGCTCAGATGTAATTCATGAGCACATCCTCAAAGGCGCTATCCAGTCTGCTGAACGGGTTGAAGAGAAATATGAAGATACTGGCCCATGGACTGACTTCGAGTGGGGAATGATCAACGGTAAGTTATCTGCACTGCGCTGGGTGTTAGGTGACGATTGGGATATGTTAGACACCTAAAGTTAAAACTCCAATGCACCCGACAAACCGGTAAATGCGGCGTTATGCGATATGAGGTGCACGGTGGATCTTGTATTTTTTCTGAGAGACCGGCTGAAGTTTGCTAAATACTTTTATAGCAATGCTTCAAAGCCGTTCACGAATATAGTGGCTGCGATCGAAAACGAAGAGCCACCATTTGTTCCGGAGTATGATGAGTCTGAGGAGCCTCCATATCTTCATGAATGGCAGGATGCTAAAACCGGACTGGAGTCCGTAGGCTTGACGGCATTGTCAATGGTGGCTTCATCACTCCAGCTTTTCCTAAATGACTGGGTTCACTTGCGGCATGAGCGACGGCGTGGCAAAAAGTACAAACGAAAGCACGCTAAGGGATGGTTTCATGCTTATCGTAAGATCTTCGAGGATGTTGGCCTTGATATGGAGGGTTGCCCTGCGGATCTGGACTTGATCGAGCAGGCTGTTCTTGCCCGAAATCGGGGCCAGCATCCGGAAGTCTTAACCATGCTACAGACAACTCATTCCAAAAGTGACTTGGAGAAATATCCATCTCCATATTTTGTTTCTGATGCTGATCAAAAAGCCATCAGCTTTGACGATGGGGAGTTGTCCTGGTGGTTGTCTCCGAATGTGTATGTTGATGAGGTTAAGCTAGAGGCCGTCATCGCCGAGGTCGAGAAGTTATGCGAGTGGATTGAAGCCGACTGCTGACATCCAGATAGGGATAACCATTGCGGGCACGGGGACGCCCATTACATTACGCCTTTGGCTCCATTCCAAGGGCGCGCGTGCTGCAAGCATTATCGCCCAACCCGAATGTCCGCTTTGCGACCATCCCGCATCCCGGACAGCACCTTAAACAAATGCGGACATTAATAATCGCTTTTTAAAGACTTCCGCTTGCATTGGTCTCAAGCCATTCTCGAACATACTCCACAGGTGAAAACGCCGACAGTGGGCTAGTTGTACTTGACCGAAAAACACCCTGCTTCGGTTCCAGAAAAAGGGTTTGACCGGAAAAGTATTTAAACCGGGATCGTTTGATTTTTACAATTCTTAACAATTTTTTGCCCAATATACTAGGTTTCTAATTGCTTGGTTTAGAACGTTTTATTAGCATTGTTACGAAGCTGGAAACCGAATTTGAAATTTTACGCAGAAATTAGCTCAGTAACGCAGTACCCCTTTAGTTGCAACTCATCGCATAATTTGGTGTCGAGAAACCAAACTGTTGGCTTTCGCACTTCTGTCGAATCTGCCTCTGATCCAATGGTTCGGAGGGTTAGCCAATGACTTTGCGCCCCCTTGCTCATCTCAATCAAACGTCAAGGCAGTTCGGGAAGATCTGGCATAACGTCGATATCTTTCGTCAAGCAAAAGGCACCGATCTCCCGAATTGGCCTTCTTGGTGTTTTCTACCAATGGCGGCCTGGGTTGCAATAGCTTCAGAAGGCGCTGAATTTGGTAGCGTTGAAATGCTTCAGGCAGCCTCAGATGCTTCAAGGCTCGCAGCGATTGGAACGTGGCGCTATACCCAGGGTATTTATCGCTTTGATGAAGACATAACGAAAGCTCTTACAGATACACGCCTGGACGGCAAGATTCCGACAGATCTCTTACTGCGACTACCTGAATGGTGTGTTTACGTGGAGACTCCCCGGCAAGAATGGTGCGGGGCTACCCTCTACGGATTCTGGGCCCATGTCGAGCATGATATTAACGATGCTCGCCCCGAACTTCGATTTCTTCTGGATACTGAAAAAGGGCTGATACCCCAGATACTCCACATCGGGCCTTGGACGATCGATGAAGCCATTTCACGTTGGGCCCGCGAGGCGGAAAAAGAGGCCATGCAGATGGGGTTGGTGTTCAGTAGGGGTAGGGCGGAGTTTATTCGTACCTGCACGTTAGCCATCCAACCTCTTTTATCTATGGTCTTATATCTTTGCAGTGATGAGCCCGAACTTAAAGACAGAAATTCTCCCGATAGAGGAGTGTGTCTGCCTCAACCCAAGCGCACCCAAAAGGGGTGGCGACTCTTTCCACCTGAAAAACCGCGAATTTGGTCCGTGGGTTGCAACACTGGCGATAATCTTCGCCGGGAACGCGCCAAGAGAGCTGGGGGAGGCAATTTACGGCCGCACTTTCGACATGCGCATTGGCATGGCTATTGGTCGGGCCCACAGGATGGCGAACGAAAATTTTCGTTCAAGTGGCTTTCGCCTGTGGTTGTTGGATGGAAGGTTGATGAAGAAGAAACCTTTACTCCCTGATGGCCAGCTGAAGTTGACTGAGTCGTGGTGATCTGATGCATGAGGAGGTTTGCCGTCTCAAGGGAGGAGTGCGAGATTCTTTCTGTTGAATGTCGCTGTCAACCTGAAAAGGTTGACAAAAAGTCATTTAAATCAGAAAGTTATTGACTTTATGGTTTGGCTCGCTATAATAGTGGATAAGGTTGAGGTAGGCGTGATGCTTCAACCTTTGTTCACCGCCCTATGGGCGGCTTTGAAAGACCGAGTCTGATCTTGAAGGCACTTTTGCTTTGATTTCGACTTGTATCGTTGACCGCCTCTTGGGCGGCTTAGAAAATGCATCTAGGACGTTGTGAGCAGGATGCTCCGATTTCAACAGATGTTATTTACCGCCCTGTGGGCGGCTTTGAAAGACCAGGTCCGATCTTGAAGGCACTTTTGCTTTGATTTCGACTTGTACCGTAAACCGCCTTATGGGCGGCTTAGAGAATGCATCGAGGATGTTGCGAGCAGGATGCTCCGATTTCGACAGATGTTATTTACCGCCCTGTGGGCGGCTTTGAAAGACCAGGTCCGATCTTGAAGGCAGTTTTGCTTCGATTTCGACTTGTATTATATACCGCCCCGTGGGCGGCTTCGCTCAAGGATGAGCACATTTCCCATCGGTAACCCACTGAGCTATGGAGAGATGAAAGATTTCGTGAAGATAACGCCTCAAAGCCTTCTCTGATATTCCCTGTCTCTGTACGTGATCGCTCGCAATCCCAATCGCTGAGTGGAGATTTGCACCGCGCAGCTATGCTTCACGGTGCTCCAAGATAAATTAGCGCAGAAGTCTATGAGACATGCTCGATCAACTTCTTCACGTCATCTGCACTGAGGCCCTTTTCGAGCATTGCTTTCTTAAGCTCCTCTTCCGGTCTCGGCCCGTCCTCATAGCGTCCGGTATCCAGGTTAAACCATTGCCCATTGGCTAACTGAATTTCAGAGATCCGGCGATCGTTTGGCTTAATTTCGCGGGCTCGATTCGCGATGGCTTCCTTGAAGGTCGTTTTGCCGTTATCTTCTCCATGATTGATGAAAATAACCGTCTCTCTCATTGATTCGGTGTAGCCCTCGAGATTGAAGATGTGATCAAGCAGTTTTGTTTGATCCCCATGTGCCGAGTAGTAATGAGACATCTCAACGACTTCGGCTCCGGTATGTCCACTCGTAGGATCCAGCGCTTTAGAAATAAATCTTTTACCCGCTGAGCTTGCCGACATGAATCCAGTGGTGAGCAGTGTGTTTTTCGGATTTTGCCCGAGTTCCTCCAAATGATGCTTAGCTGGTCCGTGATCGCACATACCGGCGCTGGCAATAATGACATCGGCCCAATCGCTCGCCCTATCACCGTCTTGCGAACCCCCGGAAACCGGCTCTATCTCGAGGCCGGGCAGGGCGACCTTACGGCCCGCTCCCAGTTCAGTAAAAACTTTGGCGAGTTGATCGCCATTCATGCCGATCCGTTCAGGAAGCTCATTATTCAAATACTGGTATTTTCCGGATGAAATACGGGCACTTAAATATTTCCCGAAGACTTTGCAGACCTTTGTAGCCAGAGCACTGTGGAGCGCCACTCTAAGTGGGCGGCGCTCGTGGAACATAGGTTCAATTTCGGAAGCCTCTTCCTCAGCCAGCCAGATGAAGTCCGTGATAATTTCCTGAGCCCGGTGAAACGAAAAGCTCGGAATAAAAATTTTCCCACCTTTGCCGAAAACTGTTCGTTCTACAGCATCCGACAGAGCAGCAAATCTATTCTGAGCAACTTTGTGCTCTGGATTCCGCACGGTTGCGCCATATGTTGACTCGACAACCAAGTAATCGGCGTTCGGGAAGGGTTCGAAGCCATCCTTCATCAGGGGAAGGTAGCAATTAGTTTTATCCTGACACCCAATGTCCCCGCTGAAACATATGCTTTTCAAGAGGGGTTTGCCGTTCCCATCTGTTTCGCTTGTCTGCCATGCGACAGAAACCATCGCGGCACCAAGTACGTGACTGCTACGCATGAAATTGACACTGAGCCCATCGGCCAGTCGCAGCATCTTTCTCCACGAAAAGTCGTCCTGGTCTATGGCATGCCACTTAATTTGATCAACGTGGTGTTGTTTGTAGTCGTTGTTCTGCTGCCGGGCTGAATCTGCGAGAAGGAGCTTTGCCACATCTCGCGTCGCTGAAGTGCAATACACGTGGCCACGGAAACCCTCTTTGACCAAGCGAGGCAGCAGGCCACAGTGATCAATGTGGGCATGCGTCAGCAGGACGTACTTGATCTCGGCAGGGCGGAAAGGAAATTGTTCATGATTTTTGAATTGGGTGTCGTGGGTGCCTTGATGCATTCCGCAGTCCACCAATAACTGGGTGTTTGACGCTTCATGCTTGAGCCAGGAACAGGAGCCAGTTACACCATCAATTGCACCGACAAATTTGACCTTCATAATTTTTTCCTCAAGACGATTGGGTTGATCAAAGCGGGCTTTAAGCCCGGTGATCAGAATCAGTCAGTGCAGTGCACTACCAACCCCTAAGAGGAAAAAATTTCATTTTTTTCGGAAAAAGTTTAGTAACTCACTGAATTCGTGGGCTTCATTGAGCTTACGATCTATTTCAGTTTTGATGGCGAGCAGCTCAGGGGTGCCAGAGCTTATTTGAGAAGACAGTTTCTGCGCGGCTTCCCAGTCCCCATTCAGGTAAGCAAGAAGAAACGAGTCCGCAGGTTCCAAGGACGCGGCCTGAGCGAGGAGGGCGTGGAGGAGGGTGGTGTTATCCCCGAGTGCCACTTGGGGAAGCACCTGAAAGGGGTTCGGCATCCATTCTTGGCGTAAGTCGCGTTCGGTATCCGCAAGAAATGAGGCCATCTTGTCTGACGAGCCTGACTGAAGTGCCTCCCCCAATACTGATCCGCGATCAGTCAGCAAGCGTCTAACGACCGCAGCACAATCAGTACGGTACCGCTCATCCTCAAAGATCCTTTTCACGTCTTTCGGGTTCGGAAACACCGCATTTAAGATCAATGCATTGTGAAGAGCAGGCCCCTGGTCAGCTTTTAGGTAGACGGCTTTTCGATCAACTCTTGGTTCCTTGCGAACCGCAATGAGTTTGTTGCGGACAAAAGACATGGCCTTGTTCTTTAACAAAGGGCTTTCTTTCGCCACGTCTACGCCAAAGAGCCTGCGGATGGCTGCCGGGATTGAAAGCCCTTCAGTATCCACACGCGTGCTCTTCAAGAATATCCATCGTGGTGGTCGTCGCTGATTCTTGCTGAGTCAGATTCAGCGACGCTATTCGCTTGGCAGTTTCAAACCAACCCGCATTACCCAAGCAATATTCGCTGTAAGCGTCCGAGAATTGCTCCAGGACACCAATGCAGTAGCCGGCACGAAGAGCCTCGGATAGAGATGTTCTGTAAGCGGCCAAGTAGCCTGTTTTTTCATGCGATGAAAAAACGTCAACCGCTTCCTGGCATGATTGGATCAATAGGCTGGCATCTCGGTACTGGAACGGTCCTTCTTTGGCGAAAAGGACTTGGGGAGCGGTTAATATTGATAGGCCCAGAATCGCGGATCTTAATGTCACATTGCGTCCTTACAAGTTATTTTCAGCTGAGGGATTAAGAGTAGGTGGCTCGGGCTCCGAACTGTTGCCTGAGTTCTTAGCTTTTTGTCGCCCAGGTATCGAGTTTCCTTCCGGATCCGTTTGGTAGGACAGTGGAGGCAAGGGCGTAGCACCGTAAATCGCGATAATGAAGATACTGAAAACCCCGTACAGCATCAGATCGTCCGCTCCTCCGGCGAACTGTTCATTAGCCAAATCAGGTTCCACAAACAAAATAGAAGCCATAATCCCGAGTGCAGAAAGCAGGAGCAACGTAACAAAAGTGAGTGTAAAGGCGAATCTTTTCAGGAGAGGCCAAAGTGGTGTTTGACTCTCTCTTCCGCGACGAAAATAACGCCAAGTGGCCAGGGCAAGCAGCGCCAGAGCGATCAAATCAGCCAGCGCAATATCATCCTGCCCGTAACTGTATTCGAAAGGCGCTGAAACCAGTAACACATAGCTTGATACAGCGATTACGGCAGTGGCGATGAAGAATATGCCGAGAGAAAGGAAACGTGTTAGGTGGCCAAAAATGAGGCTTAATTTATTGAATAGTTGCAGCATCAGTAGATTTCAAAAGTTGTTTAAAAGTCGCTTGCCCAGCCAAGATCGTTAGCAAACTAGAAAGCGTACTTGCAAGGATACTGGAAGAAACATTTCCAAGTCACTATTAAGCATAGAATTATTAATTAAAAGTGCTAGTGAGGATGAGGACGGCATATTTCCTACTCGTAGGTCAGCTGGGCTTGTTCTTTTCGTCGTAAATTTCTTCAGGAGTTTTCCAGGCTTTCAGAACCTCCAATACGTCAGGAATTCGCATCACAGCCCTTGCTGAACGTAGACGGTCATGCAGTAGTGCTTTTTCTTCGGCTGAGGAGAGACTGATCGCGGTCTCTAGCTCGTCAAAGAATTGATGGATTGTCTTTGCACGCCCCCAGTCGGAAATAATTCCCTCTAGAGATTCGGTGCTTTTCTTAATCGCCTCCTGTCTGAGCCTGTTGTCTTCCTCTATACGCCATTTTTCACGCTGTTCAGCCCATGCCAGTTTGTCTTTACGGATTTGCTCCGCAGCAACAGCAAATTCCTTAGCAATGTCAGAAGTCGCCTTTCTCAAATCCCTTGCAACCTCTTGAGCAAATTTCGTTAAATCCCGCCCTTCACGAATTGACCATTCTCGCAGCCAATGAGTCCTCAGATAGGGGCTATAGGCGCGCAGTCGAAATCGGCCTGATGGGAGATCACGTTTGGTTGGCCACCTAGACACGCTTTGAGATTTCTTAAGGCGACTGGTGGGAACGTATTTCCCATTCACATACGCAACTTCAACCTCCTCACTATCTTCAATGAGCGTTATGCCAATCGCTACGGTTCCGAGATAAACGAGTGTTGAACGCGCGGGGGACCAGTGCCTGACTCCATATCGGGTATTTCCGCCTGTGGGCCTGTCGTCTACCTCCGGTCTTTGAAACTGTTTATTAAACGCCTCTAGCTTTACCTCCCATGAACGATTCTCGAATTCTAAAAATATGGCATTCGCCATTCTCAACGCCGTATCAAGCCCCTCACGAGATGTAATAATGTCCACGAGATTCCACTTGTGGGGTTTGAGGTAACCATTTTCGGTTTCTCTTCCCTTTAGAAACAGCTCGCGAGCGCCCCGGATAAGTGGATGAGTTTCATCCTTGGCTACCGATTTTTTTCGACGTGCAGTCCGCTTTCGGGTAGGAAAAGGTTTAGGAGGTATAACGTTCTTCGTCGGGTCTGCGATGCCTGAGCGCCACCAACTGAGACTATGTTCAGGCTTGGCTTCTGGAAGCGGGACCACTGCCACTTTATGGCCGGCCGCGAGTTTTGCCCAATATCCGCGCTCAGGCCGTGGAACGTTCAGCTGCGTGCAAACGCGAGCGAGATAGCTCGAAGAGACGCCATACTTCTCGGCAACCTTGATCATTGGCGCACCCCAAACCTCTTGGTGCAACTCTTCTCTTGTAACGTCTGATGTGTTCATTTTGAACGTTCTCCGCGACCTTGCTGCGCGAACGACTCGCCAGGTTCAATACTGAAAGCTGTTGAGTCCTGGATATGCATCGGCTGCGATGTGTGTTCTATATCAACATGTGACAAAGATCGTGTAGCATACTAAGCCTCCTATTCGGGGTCGGAGAAATAGTTAGTAAATGCAAAAGTTCAAATATGACAGCGACTTAATCGGCGGCTCATTGTTAGTAAGAGAGTCCCGCGTCATAGCTGAATTGTTGCTTCAGAGCGCAAATGAAACTGAGTGGAAGCAAGCCATTCAGGAGGAGAATCGCCTTCAAAAGCGTAGCCTTGCCTCGGCGAAACGCCAAGCGCGTGCACTGCGCCAACGCTTGGGACGACTAGATCAGCCGTTTTGGCGCGCATTGCGGGATGGCGATGACGAGCTGGCCACTCAGATTGCGTTCGTGGCAACTTTGGAGCGAAATCTGCTACTAACCGAGTTCGTTGAAACAGTGGTGCGAGATGCGTTTACCCTCCGGGTTGAGAGGCTCGCCCATTACCAATGGATGGAGTTTTTGGAGGATCGAGCCAACCGGGACCCAACCATCTTGGGTTGGACGGAATCTTCCAAGAAGAAGATGGGGCAAGTGGTATTTCGCATCCTGGCAGAGGTGGACATTTTGCAGAGTACCCGTAGCCTGAGATTACAGCACATTCTGGTACGACCCGAAGTGAATGTCTTGTTAGAGGACAGCCACCGTTATCGCATCAAGGCGTGTCTGAATGTGTCCAGTGCTAACCCTGCTTAAGTTTGAAGATAAATAGAACAAACAGATCGATGGAGCGAGAGCATGAGTCAGCCGTTACAGGACCGGCTAAACCAGATTCCAGACAAAATCCTTTCCGAAGAATTCCTTCAAGGGCAGGGCCTGGGCAATGAGATTGGCTTCTGGGTCTTTGACTATGCGCCGGAAGAGGAACTAAAGGTCCGCGAATACCTGGGTTTCCTGACCAACTTCCTGTCCAAAAAACACAGTAACCTTAAAGTCGTTTCCATCAACCTGCTGGAAATCATGCGCGACTACCTAGCCGATCGCAAATTTTTAGATAAAGCCTGCGATATGCAGGTAAAAAAAGGCGACAAAGCGCTGCTCAAAGCCCTGGCCGGCCCCATGCACATGGACAAGTTCGCCCCTTACATGATGGAACAGACAAACGCTGCCGAGCAGGACATCATCCTCATACATGGTGTTGGCTCCGTCTGGCCGGTACTCCGGGCACACAACCTTCTGAATAAACTCCACGGTCTTCTTGGCCATAAGCCCGTTGTGCTGTTTTACCCAGGGGAATACAACGGCCAGAGTCTGACCCTGTTCAATCGGATACCCAGCAACAACTACTACCGGGCCTTTTCACTGGTGCCCCGCAACTGATCCGCAGTTCCTGACCGAATTACAAGGATGATCCGAAATGACCATTAAAGACCTCTTCTTCAAGCCGCTGGACCGTTCCATCAACGGCGTGGTCAAAGCAGACCAGTCGGATGACGCCACCGTCTGGCAGGAACTGGAAGAGTACGTTGTCACCAACGAGCTAGAAAAGCACTTTCGGGACTTCTTCGAGAGCTATAGTACTGATTTAAAGGACCCGTCCATTCCCAACCGGGTGGGAATCTGGATTTCCGGCTTCTTTGGCTCGGGTAAGTCGCACTTCCTCAAAGCTCTGTCTTATCTGATGGAAAACAAGGAAGCCCATGATGGGCAGGGCAATACCAAGCAGGCTGTCGAGTTCTTTGATGATCACAAGCTGCGGGATGCCATGATCCGAGCGGATGTTCAAAAAGCGGCCTCTACACCGGCCGATGTCATCCTCTTTAATATCGACTCCAAAGCCAGCTCCAACGACTCCGGCAACCCGATCCTCAACGTGTTCCTGCGGGTCTTTAACGAACACCAGGGCTTCAGTGGTGACCATCCCCACATTGCCCATATGGAACGTCACCTGGAACAAAAAGGCGTGTACCAGGCGTTCAAGGATGCCTTCAAAGAATCTTCCGGGTCGGAGTGGGAAGACGAGCGGGACGGCTATCAGTTCTATCAAGACGACATCGAATCAGCCATCGCCAAGGCCCTGAACCTGTCTGCGGAGGCTGCCCATAAGTGGTTTGAGGAATCGGAAGAGACCTTCTCTGTTTCCGTGGAAAACTTCTGCCGCTGGGTCAAGGAATACCTAGACTCCCAAGGCCCGGAAAACCGTATGATTTTTATGGTGGACGAAGTAGGGCAGTTCATCGGCTCCGACACCAAGCTGATGCTCACCCTGCAAACCATTACCGAAAACCTGGGCACCATCTGTAACGGCAGGGCCTGGATTGTCGTCACTTCCCAGGCGGATATGGAAGCCATTCTGGGTGACCTCACTTCCTCCAAGGCAAACGATTTCTCCAAGATTGCCGGTCGTTTCAAGACACGCCTGTCTCTGTCCAGCTCTAATACTGACGAAGTCATTCAGAAGCGTTTGCTGCGTAAAACCCCGGAAGCAGAAACCGAGCTGCATGCTGCCTGGAACAAAAGCGGCGACATTCTTCGCAACCAGATCACCTTCGACCGCTCCGGCCCAACTCTGAGAAACTTCGATGGCCCGGAGAGCTTTGTCGCCAATTACCCCTTCGCCCCATACCACTTCCAGCTGGTGCAAAAGGTCTTCGAAGAAATCCGCAAGGTCGGCGCAACCGGTGCTCACCTGGCCTATGGTGAGCGGTCCATGCTCGATGCCTTCCAAATGGCAGCCATGAGTGTAGCCGGCAAAGACATCGGCGCACTGGTGCCCATGCATGCCTTCTATCGCTCTGTAGAAGGGTTTTTGGATACCGCGGTCAAACGAACCATCGATCAGGCCGGTGAAAACGCCAGCCTTGATGGATTTGATGTGCAGATCCTGCGCACCCTGTTCATGATCCGCTACGTGGACCTTATAAAAGGCACCTTGGACAACCTCGTTACCCTGTCCATCGAGAAAATCGACGAAGACAAGCTTGCCCTGCGTAAGCGCATCGAGGAAACACTGCATCGCCTGGAAAAGGAAAGTCTGATCACCCGCAACGGTGATGAGTTTCTGTTCCTCACCAATGAAGAGCGGGACATCACTCGCAAGATCAAAGCCACCGACATCGCCAGCACCGATGAAAACAAGGAGCTGGCCAGCCTGATTTTCAAAGATCTGCTGAAAGACAAAAACAAGTACCGCTACCACATCAACAAGACCGACTACAGCATCGGCCGTTATCTGGATGGCCACACCCTGGACGGCCGTTACGAATCAGACCTGCGGGTGGAGGTGGTGTCACCTCTGGACCTGGACTACGACCAACTCACGGAAGCGGGCTGCATCAACAAATCCAGCGAGGGTGTCGCCGGCCAAGCAGTGATCAAGCTGCCGGACGACAAAACCTTCTTCCAGGAGTTGCGGACCTGGCTCAAAACCAACAAGTTCATCCGCCTGAACGACGATGGCACGAACTCTGATCTCACGCGGATTTTGGCGGACCGTGGCCGGGAGAATCAGGAACGTCGCAAACGTCTGCGCCACACCCTGGAAGACATGCTTTTGCAGGCCGAATGTTATGCGCTGGGGCAGCACCTGAAACTTTCTAGCAGCAGCTTAGCTATCCGGTTTGATGAGGCCTGTGAATACCTGCTCGAGAACACCTACACCAAGCTCGGCTTTCTGAAAGTCTTGCAAGACGATCCTATGCGGGAGTTAAAGGCAGTTCTCACGGTGGACGACATCGGTCAGATGGGGATGGAGCTGGATGGGGAGGAAGGCAACCCTCAGGCCGTCAAAGAGGTAGAGCAGTACATCACGCTCCGCGCCGGCAGCAACGATCGCCTTCTGGTGAGCGATATCATCGACCGATTTGCTGCGCGTCCCTATGGCTGGCCGGACGGTGAAATTCTATTGATTCTGGGCCGACTGGCAGCCTCCGGTCGAATTTCATTCCACACTGGCGGCCCATCTATGCCGCTGATTGAGGTGTTCGAATACCTCAATAACAGCCGCCGTCGCAGGGAAATCTCCGTTCAGAAAAAACGCCAGACGGACGACGCTATCCTCAAAAAAGCTCGCGATCTGTCTCGGGATCTGTTCAATGCCTTGGGGCCAGATACCGAGAAAGAGTTATTCGAGTTCTATCAGAATCACCTGAATAACTGGCTATCCAATCTCAAGAGCTATAAGAGCAAGACGGATGTAGGTCGATTCCCCGGCAAGCGGGTCATCGAAAGTTCCATCCTCACCTTGGAGCGCTTACTGGCTAATCGGGAAAGCTACGATTTCTTCAAGGCGGTGATCGAGAGAAAAGACGACTTGCTCGACTTGGAAGAAGACTACCGGGACATCCACGAGTTCTTCACCAAACAGATCCACAGCTGGCAACAGCTGCAAACCGGCCTGGCGCATTTCGAGAAAAACCGGCAGGCACTGGAAAAAGACGACGAGGCCTGCAAGGCATTGGCTGAGATGAAGCGCATTTCAGCGGCTGACGCCCCCTATGGCCAGCTGCACAAAGTGGCCAACCTGGTTGAAACCGTAGATACCGTCAACAACCGGATTCTCGACGAAAAGCGCAGCCACGCTAGTGACCGGGTAGATGAAAAAATCGCCCAGCTACAGGCGGAAATTCTCAAAAGCGGCATCGCCACTCCAGACCTGAGCAACCGCTTGTTACGGCCGTTGCAGCTCATCAAAGAAGAGCTTGCCGAAGAAACCGGCATCGCCCAGATCTACATGCTGCAAACCCAAACCGCCCAGGACAAGCTAGATGACAGCCTTTACGGGCTGGAACGGGCTATTCAGGCTGAGGCAGAAAAGCAGGCCAAGGCCCAGAAGGATGCTCAAAAAGACAATGAGTCCTACACCGACAAGCCGTCACAGGACACCGTGCCAAAACCCGCGCCGGTATCTGTGCCAAAACCCGTTGTCGACATCAGTGCTGCGAAAGTCTTCGGAGCTATCGGCTCTGGAGTCTACCTTGAGACAGAAGCAGATGTAGACCGGTTCGTGAGTGAGCTTCGCAAAGAGCTTGAAACCGCGATAAAGCAAAACAAACGGGTGCGTTTGCGGTAAGAAAAAGAGTGTTACCAGTTAATCCAAGTAATCGGACTACAGCGAGCAACTGAAAGCGCCATGACGAAAAAACTATCAGACAACCAGCTACTCAATCTGGTGGGTACCCATGGGCCGGTGAAAGCCCGCCAATTGGCTACCATCTTTTCAAAAGAATTTGGCTTCCATATCGATCGCAGCGACGTGAATTCGATGCTTTATCGGCTCAAAAAAGAGGGCAAAGCCGAGGTCAACGGCAGCTTCGAATGGACTCTGATCAGCGATCAGAAAGAGAGGACGGGCAAATCCGAGCCCCAGAAAGACCTGTTCGAGCCTGCACCGGCAGAGTCAATTATCACCTTTACGCCGGAACAGGAGGCCATCATCAGCCTCGATCCTCAGGATCATTTGCTTATACGGGGCCAAGCGGGTAGCGGCAAAACCACTGTGCTCGCGGCGAAAGCAGGCCGAATCCTTTCCTCCATGAGTAAGGGTTCCTTGCTGTTTCTTACCTATAACGGGGCCCTGAGTGCGTATGTTAAAAAGGCTTTCCGAAAAGCAGGCCTGAAAAACGACCTGGATGTTATGACTTACCACGATTGGGCAAGGCGAACATCCAAGGCCCTGGGGTTTGAGCTGAAAGATTGGATCAACGGCAAGGCAAGGAACGAGCAGCTAAAAAAACTGATCGCAGAGTCCAAGCAAGAGCTGGGCGAGCACCGTCTGTTCAATATCGACGATAACACCACTCTCTTGAACTGGTGGGGTGAGGAAATTGCCTGGCTCTTTGGTCAGCATGTCACCCGCCTGGATGAGTATCTTCAGGTAGAGCGAGTAGGGCGCGGTACCAATATTCGCCTCAGCCAGGAAGACCGACGCTTCGTATGGCATGTCTTCGAGGCATATCAGGAATGGCTGGAAGAGACCAATAGCGAAGACTACGACAACCCAGCCGGGCTCGTGCTCCGAGCATTGATGACTGGATCTGGCGAGTTTCCCGAGGAACTCAGATACGACCATGTGATGGTCGATGAAGTCCAGGATTTCGATAAGAGCTGGTTGATGGCCGTTACCAAGGTGCCTCGCGTGTCTCTGAGCATGGCCGGGGATCTGGCGCAAAAAATCTATCGTCGTAGCTTCTCTTGGAGTTCCGTTGGCATACAGGTGCAGGGTGGCCGGTCCCGTAAATTGTCTTCCAGCCATCGGACTACCCGCCAGATCATGGATGTAGCCGAATACCTGCTGGCGAACAACGATGTCAGTCAGATGCCGGATTACACGAGACCGGTTAAACCCACCAAGAACGGCGATAAGGTGAAGGTAATTAGGGCAGCTGATGCCCGGTCGGCCTACACCGCAGGCTATGAGTATGTTGCTCAAAACTTTAAGCGCCTGCGAACAACCTCCGTTGCGGTAGCCATGCCGTTTAACCGGCAGTTAATCCCCGCCCAGAAAGCCCTGGAGAAACTGGGGGTAACCGTGAAAAAAGCCAAAGGCGCTACATTGGGCAGTTTCAGTGGCGGTGTCGTCGTCACCACCTACCATCAGCTGAAAGGGTTGGAGTTCGATCACGTGGTGATCATGGGGCTCCACGATGCCCAGTACCCTGGTCGACTTCTGGAAAACGTGCCGGAAGAAGATCAGGCCGATGAAGAAAACCTGCTTCGTCGGGTACTTTATGTCGCCATGACCCGAGCCAAAGAAAGCGTCACCCTTGTGGGTAGCGACCCATTCTGCCGTTTTCTTAAAGACGTGCCAGCTGAATTGATTGAGAAGGTCTGAAACCAAGCATGAATACCGCCAACATCAAAAAATACGCCCCCAAAGCCCGCAACAACTTTATAGATGCGGTCACCAAACAGGCGGCCCGCTATGGCATCACCGCGAAAGGCACCGAGCCTATGGAGCAGCGGGGGGACATTGCTCTGATTGGCGAAAAAGCCTTCCCCAAAGCCATCGCACCCGCCCGCAAGGCCCTAGAACGCATGGTGGAGCAAATGGGCTTTACTCAGGCCATGGAGCAGGCCGCCTACAGCTGGTTCAACCGCCTGTGCGCGATCCGCTACATGGAAATCCACGACTTCTTGGATCACGGCCGACGCGTGCTCAGCGCCGCAAACGGTGAAGCCGGCACTCCGCAGGTCCTCGACGACTGCCTGGACATCAGCCTACCAGGGCTGGACCCAAAACAAGTCGCGGAACTTAAGCTGGACGGCAATAAAGACGAAGAGTTGTACCGCGAACTCCTGCTGGCCCAATGCCACGCTCTGCACGAAGCCATGCCATTCCTTTTTGAAGCTGTGGACGATGCCACCGAACTGCTGCTGCCAGACAACCTGACCAAAACCGACTCCCTGATTCGGGAACTGGTGAGCGCCATCCCGGAAGACGACTGGCAGGACGTGGAAATCATCGGCTGGCTTTACCAGTTCTACATCTCCGAGAAAAAAGACCAGGTTATCGGCAAGGTGGTCAAAAGCGAAGACATCCCCGCCGCCACCCAGCTGTTTACGCCCAACTGGATTGTGCAGTACCTGGTGCAGAACTCTGTAGGCCGGCAGTGGCTGCAAACATACCCGGACAGCCCCCTGCGTAACCAGATGCCGTACTTCATCGAGCACGGTGAACAGCCCCCGGAAGTACAGGCCCAGTTGGATGAAACCGTGCCCGATGCCATAGACCCAGAGAGCATCAAAGTGCTGGACCCCGCCTGTGGCTCCGGCCACATACTGGTGGAAGCCTACAAAATCCTGAAAGCCATCTACGAAGAACGCGGCTATCGCAGCCGGGACATCCCGCAGCAGATCCTCAAACACAACCTGTTCGGCCTGGACATCGACGACCGGGCAGGGCAGTTGGCCGGCTTCGCGCTGATGATGTTGGCGCGGGAAGACGACCGTCGCCTGTTCAGCCGGGTAGCCGAAGGTGACGTTACCCTTAACGTGCTTTCCCTCAAGGAAGCCGGCCACCTGGACTTGCAGCAACTCTGGCGGGATCTGAATCTGAGTGGCGACTGGCAGCAGGGTAGCTCCCAGAGCCTGTTTGAGAGTGAGCAGGCCGACTTGAGCAGCGCGAGTGCGGATGAACGCTATCAACTGCTGCAAAGAACTCTGAAGCGGTTTGAAGAAGCCAAAACCTTCGGCTCCCTGATCGAAGTGCCGGAGGAAGATGCAGCACCTCTGAAAATGCTGGTTGATGAACTGGAACAGTTGGTTCGCGCGGGTGACGTGATGCAGAAACCAGCGGCGGAAATGTTGCTGCCGTATGTTCAGCAGGCTTGGATTCTGGCCCAGCGATATGATGCTGTTATTGCGAACCCACCCTACATGGGTAGCAAAGGCATGAATGCGCCGCTGAAAAAGTTCGCCAAAGATGCATACCCGAACAGCAAGTCAGATCTCTTCGCGATCTTTATGGAGCGAGCATTTTCATTGCTCAGGCCCAACGGATACAACGCGCAGATCAACATGCAGTCCTGGATGTTCCTGTCCAGCTACGAAAAGCTCCGGGAATGGCTACTTCACAACGCGACCATCATTACCATGGCGCACATGGGGAGTCGCGCATTCGACAGTATCAGCGGCGAAGTGGTCTCCACAACGGCGTTCGTGATCGAAAACGCAGCCTTTCCCGATTATTCGGGCGCGTACATTCGTTTGGTGGATGCCAAATCTGAGGCGGAGAAGCGAAGGCTGTTACTGGAGGCAATTCAGTGAAAGTTGAATTAACAGACCTCGGCATCGCCTTCCGCAAAGCCAAGGTAGACCTCTACTACTCCACCAACCCTTCGTTGTTCGCAATTTCCGACTATGAGGCAAACCTGGAGGAAAATCTTCAGCGCCTGCGAGAGAAGATTAATGGCAGATCTACAACCTGGGTGAAAGACTCTGACTTTCTTGGTACCTGGACGCTCGCGCCAAAATCCATCAAATTTTCAGAAGAAAAAGATGCTGGTTTGATCCATGGCTCGCCAGAGGATGAGTGGGTGGGTATCTGCAAAGCCGGAGAAAAGGCCACGGCTGAATTTCGGCTCATGGCCAAATGCAGCATGGATTTCCATGTCCTGTCAGCGCTCTGGATGCTGAAGGTCGGCCATCTCTTCGATGAGCGGCTCAGCACGAACGTTTATGGCAGCCGGCTCCGCCGAACAAATGAGAACAAGATTAACGAGCTTTCGCTGGGTTCTTTCAAACAGTATCTGAAGCCGTTTCGTGATTGGCGGGACGGTGCCATAAAGACCATGCGCACAGCACTGGATGAGAAGAAAAAGGTTCTGGCACTCACAGCGGATGTCAGCAGCTTTTACCATCGGCTCGCCCCCGGCTTTATGCTTAGCGAGGATTTTCATGAAGTCGCAGGGGTTGAGTTGGATGAGTGTCAAAGAAAGCTGAACAAGCTCTTCATCAACGCACTGATTGCCTGGGCAAAGGAAACGCCTTTGAAAACGGGCTTGCCCGTAGGTTTGCCTGCCTCAGCGGTAGTCGCCAATGCCGCGTTAATCGGTCTTGATCAGTTCATTGAGCAGCAAGTAGTGCCGCTTTACTATGGCCGTTACGTGGACGACATTCTGCTGGTGATGGAAAACACCAGTCACATCAAAACCACGGACGAATTCTGGAAATGGATATTCAGCCGAGACGGTGGAGCTGACATTCTGGGCTGGGACAAAGAAAAGAATTCAGAAGACCAGAGTATCTTTTTTAAACCAGGTTACCTCAAGAACAGCCATGTGGCGTTCGAAAACAACAAGAACAAACTGTTCGTTTTATCCGGTGGTCCCGGAAAAGCATTGGTCAACGCGATCACCGAACAGGTCAACCAGCGTGCCAGTGAGTGGCGATCACTCCCAAATCTTTCAGAAAACCCCGACACAATTGCAACGGATCTGCTAAAAGCGACAAACCATGCCGGTGAGCAAGCGGATAACCTGCGTAAGACTGACGCGCTGACGTTGCACAGAGCCGGCTTTGCTCTCAACCTTCGGGATTACGAGGCATACGAGCGTGACCTTCCTCCAAGTGCATGGCAGGCACAGCGTCATGCTTTCTTTTCGGCCGTTATCGACCACCTGATTACTCCGGTCACGTTTTTCGAGCTGGCGCAATACCTACCGCGTATCATCCGAATGGCCGTGGCATGTAAGGACTTCAAGATACTCGGCGATATCCTGCATAGCCTAAGAAAGTTGATGGATACGGTAGCAGAAGACTGCGAACCGAAAATCAAAGCAATGAGCGAGGATGTTGAGCTGGATGCCAAAGAAATCCTGGATCGTTGGCAATCGGCCTTGAATGACTCTATTGCCGAAAACATCGTTGCGGCGTTGCCTCCGAGATTGGCAGCGTCAAAAGTTCGAGAATGGGAACAGCACGTCATTTCACATTGGCGCAGAATCACCGAGGCCTTATGGGAGGCAGGAGGTGGACAGAGCATGTTCCCTGAAACCATTGAAGAGCTTGAGGGCTATCATCTTCAGCTCTTTAGTCATGATCTCGCTCATGTCCCGCTGCGTTTTATCGGTCTACCCAAGGAGATGGTCAGCCGTCGAGGGATTCCCGCGCGTACTAAATTGATTGAGGCTTTTGTAGATGATGTTCTGCCTGATGATGTGAGATCCGGGATCAAAGTTCTCTGTAGATGGGTTTGCCTGACAAATAACACACCGGGCGGCCTCTACATCGCCACGCGCCCATTCAGTCTTCAAGAGCTTTATCTGGTGGCCGAGGAGCCATTCAAACAAAAGAGTCAGCGAGCACTTAACCAGGTTGTTCTCGCACTGCGAGGCTTTTCAACAAAAGAGCAGAAGATGCCGACATGGGGCAAGAATGGTCGTGTGCTGCGAGTTCCAGATGGGCAACCAGCCCCGAAGCAAACCGTTGCTGTCGCAAGCTGGAAAACAAGTGATAAAAGCTTCATTGCGGCAGTCATGGGAAAGGCGGACCCGGATAGCCGACGCCGATATCAACGCCTCAATCGCCTAATTAACGAGTTAATCTCCCGCCCCGATGGAGCTGGGTACCTGATATTTCCTGAGCTAGCCCTCCCAACCCGATGGTTCATGCGCATTGCCGACAAACTCAAAGGCCGGGGTATTTCGCTGATCACCGGTGTTGAGTATCTCCATGCCAGGAAGAAAAAGGTCAGAAACCAGGTCTGGGCATCCCTGACCCACGACGGTCTGGGATTTCCGTCACTCATGATTTACCGGCAGGATAAACAGGTTCCGGCACCACATGAACGGGTCGAATTGGACAAGCTGGGCGGATTTGAAATGATTCCTGATGTCCCTTGGGAGAAACCACCAATTATCAAACACGGTAATTTCCGATTTACTCTGATGATATGCAGTGAGTTGACCAATATCCGGTACCGCGGAGACCTGAGAGGAAAAGTGGACGCGCTGTTCGTTCCCGAGTGGAATCCGGACACTGATACTTTCAGCTCACTCATAGAGTCCTCGGCATTGGATATCCATGCCTACATTATTCAGAGCAACAACCGCACATATGGGGACAGCCGGATTCGTGCGCCCTATAAAGACCGCTGGAAACGTGATCTGCTGCGCGTAAAAGGCGGCAACCATGATTACTGCATCACCGGCGAAATCGACGTTCTGGCCTTGCGCCAATTCCAGTCCTGCCACCGGTCTCCAAGCGAGGGCTTCAAACCGGTGCCGGATGGCTTTGCAGCTGACATGTCGAATGACCGGAAAGTATTACCCAAAGGGGGAGCGTAATGAGCCAGGAAGAAACACAGAACATGGCGAAGCATTTTTACCGGGCCTCTGCGGCGGATTTTATGAAGATTCCGGGTGGGCCGGTTGCGTACTGGCTAAGCCAGAAAGTCCTAGACATTTTTGATGCTGCACGCCCGCTCAGTGAGCTGGCCACTTTACGTCAGGGGCTTGCTACAAGCGATAACAACCAGTTTGTCCGATACTGGTCTGAGGTGGAGTTCAATCAGATTGGCTTTGGAGTCCCCGACAGAGATGCGGCGGTAGCATCTCAAAGAAAGTGGTTCCCCTTTAACAAAGGCGGATCTTTTAGGCGATGGGCTGGGAATACTGAACTTGTTGTTAATTGGAAGAATGATGGTGCGGATATTAAAAAAAGCATTGTTACAAAATATCCGTATCTCAATGGAAATCCAGATTTTGTAGCCAAGAACCCAAACTTCTATTTTAAGAAAGGGCTTACCTGGTCGGCATTAAGCTCTGGACTTTTTTCGCTGCGTTTCCAGCCTGAGGGATTTATATTTGCCGATAAAGGGCAAGCGATGTTCCCGTATTCGGATCAAGACCTTTTGCCTATCCAAGGTCTATTAAATTCGAAGGTGTCGGTTCAATTTCTTAAAGCCATCTCTCCGACGCTTGACTTTAACGCCGGTTACATTGGAAAAGTGCCATGCATAATAAGAAATCTCAAGAACATCCAACGACTTAACGACATATCGGAGATAGATTGGAACTCTTTTGAGACCGCATGGGGGTTCACACGCTCACCACTCATTGATTCGACTGGCCTCAGCCAGCCACTTCAAAAGCGCTATCAGGACCTACGCGCTCAGTGGCGTGATACGTCGCTTGAAATGCAGCTTCTAGAAGAAGAAAACAATTACGTCTTTATGGAAGCTTATGGCTTGAAGGATGAACTCACGCCAGAGGTCCCGCTAGAAGAAGTAACCCTCACTTGTAACCCCCATTACCGCTACGGAGGCAACCGTAGCGAGGCAGAGCTGGAAGCTCTGTTGCAGTGCGACACCCTGAGGGAGCTGGTGTCTTATGCCATCGGCTGTATGATGGGCCGTTACTCGCTGGATAAGTTCGGCCTGATCCTCGCCAACCAGAACGAAACCCTCCTGGACTACCTCCGCCAGATTCCATCTCCGCAATATGCCCCTGATGAAGATGCTATCCTTCCGCTCACCGACCAGGAATGGTTTCCCGACGATGCCACCAACCGTTTCCGCGAATTTGTCCGTGTGGTCTGGGGCGATGAGCCTCTACAGGAGAACCTGAATTTCGTGGCTGAAAGCCTCTGCCTGCATGCCATCAAACCCAAGCGTGGCGAATCCGCCCTCGACACCATCCGCCGCTACCTGAGCACTCAGTTCTTCAAGGACCACCTGCGCACCTACAAAAAGCGTCCCATCTACTGGCTGTTCTCCTCTGGTAAACACAAGGCCTTTGAGTGCCTGGTCTACCTGCACCGTTACAACGAGGGCACGTTGGCAAGGATGCGTACTGAATACGTCATCCCCCTCAGCGCCAAGCTCAACGCCTACGTTGAAAAGCTGGAACAAGACAAAGATGCCAGCACCTCAGCCGCTGAAACCAAGCGCTTGGAAAAAGAAATCGCCACCCTGCACAAGCAGCAGGCTGAACTCGCCGAATTCGACGAAAAACTCCGCCACTTCGCCGACCAGCGCATCAGCCTGGATTTGGATAATGGGGTGAAGGTGAATTATGGCAAGTTTGGGGATTTGTTGGCTGAGGTGAAGTCGGTGACGGGCCAGAAATGATGCAAACAGCATTGATTGTATTCAATACGATTCTCGTGGCCTTGCTCCCGGTGATTGTGTTCATAGCAAAGAGAGGGATTCAGGTCGGTTTTGACGTAAAGCTCGAATCTGTGAGATCGGAGCTTCAACGAAAAATTAGTGATAGGCAAAACCTAAACGCAATTTCGCGACCAACTTTTGAGCGCATATTTTCTAAGAAAGTTGAGGTCTATACCGAGCTATCGAAAATCAGCAATGAGTTTACCCGGTATAAGAACGAGAGCCATGAGCTTGAGCATGGAGACCTGTTCGAGAGTGTTACGGAGCGATTCTCTGGTTTTTTTGCGCGATGTAGGGAAGTGATCGAGGCGAACAAATTGTATATCTCAACTGAACTGGCGGAACGGTATGACGAGTGGTACGGCGTTGCTCATCCTTACTACAAGAAATCCGTCTTGGATGGTTATGAGGCACATCAAACCTCATACGATGACGATCATGGCAGGATGGAAGTTTACTATTCGCAACTTGGCGCAATATCGGAAATGGTTAATGAAACGATGCCTCATATGGAAGCAATCTTCGCTCAAATCGATACCGACATTTCGCGAATTCGGGATTACGTAGAGTTGGCGGTCAGCACCGAACCAGTCCCTTAGTCCATAGCAATTTTACAAGACGATGTTCTCAGTTCCAAAAAATGGAACACGATTTGATAGAACCAATGGGATACGCATTGGTACGAGTCGAAGGAAGTGAAAGATAAAAATAGGAGCAAACATGTATCAAGCGGGCGGTACCATCGCTTCATTGATGGATCAGGTTAAGAAGCACGAACTAATTCTCCCAGCAATTCAGAGGGAATTCGTATGGAAGCCCGATCAGATCTGTAATCTGTTCGATAGCCTTCTTCAGGGCTATCCGTTTGGCACGTTCCTATTCTGGCGTATACAACCCGAGAACCGTGGGAAGTATCAGTTTTATGATTTTGTTACGGACTATCACCAGCGAGATAACCCTCACTGCCCGCCGCTGAAAGGTCTCCCGGAACGCGAGCTAGTTGCTGTGCTTGATGGTCAACAGCGCATTACAGCACTAAATATTGGCCTGCATGGGTCCTACAGCCAGAAGATTCATGGAAAGTGGTGGTCGAGTTCCGATGCCTTCCCTCTTAAGCGACTCTACATCAACCTCCTTGGGCAGCCAGAGGAAGAGACAGGAAGCAACTATCAGTTTGAATTTCTGACAGATAAGCAAGCCGATGCTCGGGGGGATGGTGAGTACTGGTTCCGTGTTGGACGGATTCTGGAAGAGGATCGGGACGAGTTAGTTGATGAGCTAGATGAACTCAATGATGGTAGCGAATATAGCAAAGCAACCCTGAAAGCTGCCCGCAACAATTTGAGGCATTTGATCACCACAATCTTCGACAAAGATAAGATCGCTTACTACGAGGAAAAGGAGCAGGACCTTGAGCGTGTCCTGAATATTTTCATCCGCATGAACAGTGGCGGGACCATCCTTTCCTATTCGGATCTTCTCTTATCTATAGCCGTTGCGCAGTGGGACAACCTGGATGCGCGAGAGGAGATCCATGCGCTCGTTGATGAAATGAACGAGACGGGAGATGGCTTTTCCTACAGCAAGGACCTGGTCTTGAAGGCGGGGCTGATGTTGTCGGACATCGGAAGCGTTGGCTTTAAGGTTGAAAACTTCAACAAGGCGAATATGGCGATCCTGGAGGAGAACTGGGCGGATATCCGCACGGCTCTTCTGCTCGCCACGGAACTACTTGCAACGTTTGGCTTCAACTCTCAAAACCTTCGCGCCGACAGTGCAATCTTGCCGATTGCCTATTACCTCTATACTCGAAAACTTGATGATGGCTATTTGTCTCGGTCGGAGTATGCGAAAGATCGGGAAGCTCTGCGCCAGTGGCTGATTAAGTCTTTGCTCAAAGCATCCGGTATTTGGGGTAGTGGCCTTGATACTTTGTTGACCGGTCTACGACGAGTGCTCAAGGAGGAAAGTGAAAGAGGTTTTCCTGCTGAAACGTTGAGTTCGGTGATGGCGTCTCGGGGCAAATCACTCCACTTTGTTGACGAGGAAATCGAAGAGTTAGCCGAGCTGGAATACGGTGGCAAAAGAACGTTTGCCCTTTTGTCCTTGTTGTTCCCTGGATTCGATTTCTCCCGACACTTTCATGTCGATCACATCTATCCGAAAGGGCTGTTCACCGCTAGCAAGCTGAGGAAAGCCGGCGTACCAGAGGATCGCATAGAGATCTTCAAGGCATGGTCGAACCGATTGCCTAACCTGCAATTACTCGAAGGAACGATCAACAACGAGAAGCGGCAGAAGATGCCCTCGGAATGGTACGAGGCTTGTTGGCCAGATCCTGAGGCCCGTTTGCGCCATCTCCAATCACAGGGGATTGATGAGCTACCTGAGGATATTGTCCGTTTTGACGACTTTTATGAGCAACGGAAGGCGTTGTTGATGGGCAGGATTCAGCAAGTGGTGAACGATTAGGGGCTAAGCTCTTCGGTGAACGCTTCGTCCCACATATTGCCGAAGATGGGACGTTACTGAAGCGCAGAAATAGCATGCAGGAGGCATGAGAATGATCACTGTAACGGTAGCGGGAATTGAGCAGGATCTTGCCGGGCTTTCTGAGAGTTGGGTGCACGAGCAAATCAGGCGGCGTCAGAATAGCGGAGAATCCGTATGCGTGCAGGTAGAGGTAAGAACCTCGGAAATGCATGTTGGTGTTTCTACGGGCGCATGTCCGGCTGGTGTGGCGAGTTCGAGACAGCCCAATGCCAAAGAGCGCAAAATACTCGAGCTATGGAAGCACTTTGAGTTGGGTGGAAGTGATGTTAACAGCGGAAAGCTAGTCGCATTTCTCCAGCGTTTGAGGGCTTTCGTTTAGATCCAGAACTTTCAAGGACGTACTATGGCTAAGTTGGTGTTCTCGTATTCTCATATGGACGAACCATTGAGAAATGAGCTGGAAAAGCATTTGAAGCCGTTGCAGAGGCTCGGTCTTATTTCCACCTGGCATGATCGCCGAATTCTGCCCGGTAGCGAATTGACTGGCGAGATAACTCAGAACTTCGAGGATGCTGACGTAATTCTCTTGCTGGTTAGTCCAGACTTCATCAATTCGGACTATTGCTATGACATCGAATTAAGTCATGCCTTGGAACGACACGCTAAAGGAGAGGCTCGAGTTGTTCCCGTCATTTTGAGAACGTGTGACTGGCATGATCTACCATTCGGAAGCCTAATGGCGGTACCTGAAGATGGATACCCCATCACAAAGTTTACCCACGTGGAGGACGGTTTCTATCAAGTCGCTAAGGCTATTAAGAAAATTTTGGGAGATCTCGGCGCTACCGTGCAAACCTCACCGCCTGTTAAACCAGTATCTTCGGTGAACACAGCATCAAATCAACGTCCAGTCGTTTCAGGCCCCCGCAGCAGCAATCTCGCGATCCGAAAGGAATTCAGTGATCGGGACAAAGATATCGCCCGCAGGGAAGGGTTTCAGTTCTTGTCACGTTTTTTCGAGAATTCCTTGAATGAGATATGTGCTCGAAACCCGGAGCTAGAACAGAACCTTCATCATAAAGACGCTGATAGTTTTGAGGCCTCCCTCTATCTGAACGGGCAAAGAGTCTGCCACTGCGGAATTTGGCGATCCGGCCGAGATATGTCGTTTGGCGATATTTGTTATAGCCAATCCGGGATTTCATCTAACAGTTGCAACGACTCAATGACGCTCGAGGATGATGGTGCGGTGCTAGGCTTTCGTTCGATGATGGGTGGTATGTATGGACCAGGTCGAGATGCATTGCTGTCTAATGAGGGCATGGCCGAGCATTTTTGGGATTCGTTCATTGCTCCATTGAAGTAGGAAAATATTAGCTATTCCGAAGCGGCCTGTCTGATGAATTAATGGCTTATGAGTTAGAAATTTTTCTCTCACAGACCAGGCCTCAAGTAGCGTGATTCGCTGCTCCCTTCAGATATTGTTTCCAGCTACACGAGAGGGCGCGATGAATAATGAAACCGGGACAAAGTAAATGGATTCGAAACAGCTCACTCAGGGGCTCCAACAGGCTTTCTTCGCAGAGAATAACCGTCTGGTTTTCTGGTACGATCCCGAGCAAAGCTTTGGCGATGAGCTAGCCAATCTCGACTTACCTGACGTCCAGGTAATGGACATGTCCGCGAAGTCATCTTTGGCTGTGAAGTTGAAACTTGAGCTGGAAGACCAGAACGGCAAGTATCTGCTGTATTTCCCCCACGCCGAGCCAGAGCCCGAGGATGACTGGCTGCTGGACATAAAGCTGTATTCCCGCGCCTTCCATGCGGACCGGATCTCCATCATCTTTAATGAGCTTGGCTTGCAGCAGCAGAGCCTCCGTGCTCATTTGGTCCTGCGCGAGCGGTTCCTGAGTAAAGCACGTTTGGCGGCCCTTAAGCGTTTTATCCAGCCGGACTTTGATGAAGATGCGTTGGATCTGGCCATGATTGCCGTGGTTACCCGGGCCGAAGCGCCAGATATCGCTAATATCCTCTTTACTCTGGGTGATGAGCTGGTGAAAGCAGATGGTGGCCTGGAACAAGTGCCGGAGTCCATCATCGAGTTAGAGAAGTATGGTCTGGTGCCACCTCTGGTTTGGGCTTTCCAGGAGGAGGTGGGTTACCCAGCCTCCGAAGCAGAGCTGCGCGGTGAGGCCCCCTTTAACTTTGGGCATTTTCTGATTCGGCTGTTGGCTACAGGATTCTGCGAGAGTATTTCAGAAGTTCCGGACTGGTCCCGTTCGGTTGCCATGTCTTCGGCCAATGCAAGAGCTACCTCTCGAGCTTTGTTGTCCCGCTGGCGAGACAGCTCCCGCTATTATCCGGCCTATGATGTGATCGCGGACTGGGTTTCTTCCGCCCTCAATATCAAGTCCCGCATTGAGGACTATTCGATTGAATCCCTCGCCAATGTGGCCACATTCCGCGAGGCTGAGTATCGAATTATTATTGATCTGGTTAAGGCTATTCCAGAAGCCCGGCCGGCGGATCTTAACCTATTTTCGCGTGTAATTTCGGATCGGTTGGATGGTTACTGGGCGTCTCGGCACAAGGATGATGACGTTCGTCGGAAGTTCCGGACCATCTATTCGGCGCTTTCTGCGGCGATCGATCTGTTTGCATTGCGCCAGGCTCATTCGGAGGGCTTTCATTTCGCCAATGTTGAGGCGCTGTATAAGGCCTACGAAACTGATCTGTACCGATTTGACACCGAGTACCGCCATTACTGCGCAGCCTCCCGTCAGGCTCACGTGGAGATTCTGAAGGCGCTGGATGATGCTGTAGAGCAGTGTTACGCCTACTGGTATCTGGACCAGCTAGCCCGCAACTGGGGTGACTTGGTAGAAGGCGAGAAACTACTGGAGCATTGGGCCATTCGCGGTGTGTCCAATCAACACCATTTTTACGACACCCAGGTGAAGCCGAAGCTGGACTCGGCCCGCAACAAACGCCTGGTGGTGATCATCAGCGATGCCTTCCGCTATGAGGCGGCGGTGGAGCTGACAGACCGTATAAATGTAAAGCGCTACAGCGAGGCGAAGCTCGCCAGCCAGTTGGGTGTGTTGCCCAGCTACACCACGTTGGGCATGGCTTCTCTATTGCCCCATCAAACCCTGGAATACCGGGAAGGGGTGAGTGATGACGTGTTTGTAGACGGAAAGTCCACCAAGGGCAGCGATAACCGAAACCGGGTGTTGGCGAACTATAACGGCATGGCTGTGCAAGCTGAAACCGTAAAAGCCTGGAGCCGGGAGGAGGGGCGTGAAGCTCTGAGAGATCAGCACCTGGTGTATGTATACCACAACGTGGTGGATGCCAGGGGTGATAGCGCTTCCACGGAATCCGAAACCTTCAATGCGGTAGAGCATGCAATTGAAGAGCTGACGGAGCTGACCCGAAAGATCATGATGCATTTTAACACCAGTACGGTGTTGGTGACCGCAGACCATGGTTTTTTGTTCCAACACAGCAAGCTGGAAGCCGCCGACAGAACCTCGCTCACAGACAAACCAAGCAATGCGCTCAAGAGTAAAAAGCGCTACGTCATTGGCCACGACTTACCGGACGCTAAAGATGCCTGGTGTGGCTCTACACGCAATACGGCAGGCACTGCCTCTGAGACCCGATTCTGGATCCCGAAAGGGGCTAACCGTTTCCACTTTGTCGGTGGCGCACGCTTCGTGCATGGTGGAGCGATGCCACAGGAAATTGTTGTGCCGGTGCTGACGGTGAAACAGCTTCGTGGCGAGAAGGCAGAAAGTCGCTCCAAGCGTAAGGTTGAGGTCATCTCGCCCAAGCCGACCCTGAAGATGGTCAACAATATCCAGCGTTTTGACCTGATGCAGACCGAGGCAGTGAGTGAACAGGTGCTTCCAGTCACTCTGGCGGTCGCTATTTACGAAGGGGCTGAGAAGGTATCCAGTGAAGAGGTGGTGAGCTTTGATAGCGCCTCGGACTCCATGACGGAGCGGGTTAAGCAGGTACGATTGTCCCTGTCTGGCAAGGACTTTGACCGCAAGCGGGATTACTTCCTAATACTCAAGGACAAAGACCTGAACACCGAAATTGAGCGCTATCGGGTGGTGATTGACCTGGCGTTTACCGATGACTTTTTCTAAGGCAGGGGACATGCAGGAAGATAAGGATCTCGATCAGCTACTCAACGAGCATTTTGCGGGACGGGTCGTTCGCAAGGATCTGACCAAGCAGATCAAGGAAGGCGCGAACGTGCCAGTTTACGTGCTGGAGTACCTGTTGGGCATGTATTGCGCCTCAGATGACCCTGAGGTCATCGAGACGGGCCTGCGTAACGTCAAAACGGTGCTGTCCGAAAACTACGTTCGCCCGGATGAAGCTGAGAAGGTGAAATCTCTGGTTCGGGAGCGGGGCAGCTTTAAGGTAATCGATCGGGTAACTGTTCGCCTGAACGAGAAGAAAGACTGTTACGAAGCAGCTTTTTCAAACTTGGGTATCAAGGATGCGGAGATCGGTGCCGGCATTGTTAAGGAGAACGAAAAGCTGCTTGTCGGGGGGATCTGGGTAATCGCGACTCTGAGCTATTACCACGAAGAAGGACAGAAAGGGTCGCCGTTTGGCGTGAGCACCCTCAAGCCGATTCAGATGCCCAACATGAATATGGCTGAGCTATTCGCCGGCCGTGCTGCATTGACTGTCGATCAGTGGCGGGAAACGCTGATTCGCTCTATCGGCATGGAGCCTGCTGAATTGGATGAAACGGTACAGTGGCATTTGCTGGCGCGGATGATTCCCTTTGTTGAGAACAACTACAACGTGTGTGAGCTGGGCCCCAGGGGCACTGGTAAGAGCCATATTTACAAAGAGTGCTCACCCAACAGCATTCTTGTTTCTGGCGGCCAAACTACTGTAGCCAACCTCTTCTACAATATGAGCAGCCGTAAAATCGGTCTGGTGGGCATGTGGGACCTAGTGGCGTTCGACGAGGTTGCCGGAATCAACTTCAAGGAGAAGGATGGCGTCCAGATTATGAAGGACTACATGGCCTCCGGCTCCTTCGCTCGCGGTCGTGAGCAGATGGAAGCCAGCGCCTCCATGGTGTTCGTTGGCAACATCAATCAGTCTGTAGAGTCGCTCGTCAAAACCAGCCATCTGTTGGCTCCCTTCCCGGAACAGATGATCGACTCCGCTTTCTTTGACCGTTTCCACGCTTATATCCCTGGCTGGGAAATTCCCAAGATGCGGCCTGAGTTCTTCACCAATCGATACGGGCTGATTGTGGACTACCTGGCTGAGTTCTACCGGGAGATGCGCAAGCGCAGTTTTGCAGACGCTCTGGATAAGTATTTCAAACTGGGCGGGGACCTGAATCAGCGAGATACCATCGCTGTGCGAAAGACGGTTTCCGGCCTGCTGAAGTTGCTGTACCCCCACGGCGAGTTTGACAAGGAAGCTGTACGCCAGTGCCTGAAATACGCCCTGGAAGTGCGTCGCAGGGTAAAGGAGCAGCTCAAGAAGATCGGTGGTATGGAATTCTACGATGTGCATTTCAGCTACATCGACAATGAGGACCTGGAAGAGCACTTTGTCACAGTGAAAGAGCAGGGCGGTGGCAAGCTGATCCCTGAGGGGCCCTCAAAGCCGGGCGTAGTTCATACTATCGGCATCAGTGCCAAGGGCGTCCCAACCCTCTATAGAATCGAGCTTCAGGTAACCAAAGGTTCCGGCAAACTGGCCACATCTGGCCAAGTCACTAACCCTGTGGCTAAAGAGCAGGTGAAGATGGCCTTTGACTATTTTAAGGCCAATATCTCGCGTATTTCCGGCGCAACCAAAGTGATGGACCATGACTTCCATCTGCACGTTGTGGATTTGCAAAACGGTGGACCCATTCAGTCACTCTCCATTCCCGGTCTTGTCGCATTCGCATCTGGCATTATGGGACGCCCCACTCAGTCACAATCAGTGGTGCTTGGGGATATGAGTCTAGGGGGGAGCGTAAACGCAGTTCAAAGCCTTGCGGAGTGCCTGCAAGTGGCATTTGATGGCGGTGGAAAACGCGTGGCGCTTCCGATTACCAGCGCGGCGGATATCTCGACTGTGCCTGGTGAGCTGTTTACCAAATTCCAAACGAGTTTCTATGCGGATCCGGTAGACGCGGTATTTAAGGCATTGGGGGTAGATTGATGTTCTTTGACCGAGGCGCTTCAGGTCTTTGCTTTGCGATTCTGACGGTATTGTCGCTCGGGTCAGCTCAAGCCTCGCAATTGAAGACGGAAATCGAGCCCGAGACACTCGACCTCAAAATTGCGCTCGAAATCCGCTCCATGAACGCCTTTGAGGAGCTGATCACCAGAGAGGGGTTTGACCAGCAAGGTGTTGAAGTTGCCAAGCCAGAAAATGGGGAACAAGCGATAAATGCCCCCTCGTTTAAAACCGTTGCGGTTTCATTGCCACGGGCCTGCTCGTTTCTCGACGCCCTTATGGAGGAAGGAAGTGATCTTTCAGACCTCGCTCAAGTTCCTGATCAGATTACTTTCAACGATGTATTTGCCGGGCTTTCCTATTGCGCTCGTCACTCCCGAATTGAGCAAGGAAGCAAGTACTTTGAACAGGATTTTGTCTCGCAAGAGACGTTTCAGAGCCTCCACTTAAGCAAGCTGGGCCTCCAAGCCTCCAAAAAGTCTGATCATTGCAGAATGACGGGCGGTGTTTATAGTTATGATTCGGATAGGGATGCACTAGACTGCCTGGAACGAGCGCTGTGGTATTCAGTGGAAGTATACGATCACGTATATCGAGACATGAACCGAGATGGGAAATTGGACCTTGTGCTCTTTGTGTCAGTAAACGGAGCTTGGTCAGGTCCACCCGACAGATTGGTTTCAGTGCTTACAAGAACCAGTAGTGGCGGGAGATGGCAGGTGATCGACGCAAAATTTTCTGGGATTCAAAGCGACGATAGCTCTGAGTCATCCGAATTTCAGACGAGAGAGATCAATGATTTTGCGTACCTGGAGGATTTTGAGAGCGCTAAGGCATTTCAGGAACACATCGATAACTATGTGCAGTCATGTATCGATAGCACCGCTGTAAATACCAAGACGATCCCCTGCTTTGTCAGTTATGAGCTTTGGGACCGGGAACTTAATAAATACTATCAGCGGCTCCAGGATCTATTTAATCAGGATGAACGAGCTAAGCTTCTCGAGTCACAGCGTTTGTGGATAAAAGACCGAGATCGCACCGTCGAACTGAACAGCTCGCTGCTGGATTGGCGCTATGAAGGCCTAAACGGGACAATGTTTAGTGCCATGAGAGCCGGAGATGCAGATGAGGCAATCGCGCCAATGGTGAGGCAGCGGGCACTGTTGCTTAAACACTGGGGAGATCTTAGGGAAGGTGGACAGTTGGGCGAAAATTGGTAGAGAGTCTCTCAGAACCTGCGCCGGTTTGACCCATAGGCTCCGCCGGATACCGCGCGATCAAGTAAGTCCTTTTTGCCGTATTTCTTATCTAGTAACTGATGGCGACAGAACCGGCATAGAACCCTATGAGTGCCATCTGTCTTCGAATACTTCCAGGTTTCGTATCTCGTTTTCTTACACTGCTCACACTGAACGGGGCCTTTTAGTTTCCTTGCAGGCTTTTCCAGATCAATGGTGGGGCCTTTCTTTTTCTTGGACTTCTTTTTCTTCTTGGTTGGGGACGGCTGCTTGTCTGCGAAAGGTTTTGTACTTGGAAATTTGCATGCGATCTGACTTCGAATGGAATTCTGCCCCTCGGTCGTTGCTCCTGTAGCTCCACTTGGAGCATTCTGTTCTCCATAACGCTCGATTTGAGAGATGATGTAGCTGAGGTTACTGTCCAGCTTTAGGCCTTGTCCCTGAGCCCACTGGCGAACTTTCTCGAGGCTGCGAATAGCATCATTAGCCTCTTCGGCAACATCGTTATTCGGGCTGAAGTCGTTGGGCCTCTCCAAAGCCAATCCTTCTTTTGAAACGTGTGAAATTAGACTCGCATGGCAAGGCAATCATGTCGAGACCGCCTCCGGTAAGCCTTGTGTGAAAGATCATTGATAACGAAAGTGAATGCCATGCCCAAAATCACAAATCAAGAATTATGGGCGGGTTGGTTGGGCGATACCTTGAATCGCAGGTGCTGGCATTTACAATCCTCGTATTGCCGCGTTGGTATTGGCCGTACCCCTCGTGGATATGGCCAAAGACGTGGACCTTGGGGGACAGTTGAGCTACCCGATCGGACAGGTGAATACAGCCGGCATTCTGGGTCTTGAATCCAAGGTTCACTTCGTCTCCAATGCCATGTGGCGGGCCGTGCGTGATGAGAACGTCAGTGTTGTCAGGAATTAGCTTCCATTTTTGGTACAGCGGATCGCCACGGTCCAGCATAAATGCCCAGTCCATGAATGTTGGCGTCCAGGGCGATCCCCAGAAGCGGACATCCCTGATCTCAACGCCGCTGTCTTCCAAGTAAATGGCGTTAGTCAGCGCCGCTCTCGCCAACTCTGGAGTTTCTTGAAAAGCCCAATCGTGGTTGCCGGCAATGACGATCTTGTGTTCGTGGGGCAATGAGCCAAGCCATTGGTTGAATTCTTGAATATTCTCCAGTGTTCCTTGGCCAAGACAATCGCCAGCATGGATCAGCACGTCACCGTCCGGAATTTCTGGGATCTGACGGTGTAAACTGTGCGTGTCTGAAATACAGACCAGCTTCATAGTTGTCCTCTTATGTGCGCTTTTTTATCCAATCACCCAAATGGTGCATAAACAGGGCTGTTACGTTCATCGAGGCCAAGTGCAGGGCACTAAGGGCACAGAATCGCGGACCTGTCGTTTCGGCGGTAACTTTCAGTTTATACTGATTTTGTGTTTTGTAGTTGTCAGCGCGAGGATAGGTAAGACATGGTAGATCGGCAAAAAAGACCTCAGAGGGCGGTTGAGGCTGAGTTCAAACCCACGCCTGAGCGTCTGAGAGAAATCGGCAAAAAAGGTTTGGAAACGATGGAGAACCTGGCCCCTGAGGATATTGGCAAGATATCGGAATTGCCGCCTTCAGAAAAGCGCTCAAACTAACAGATGTCTGTTATGCGTTCGGGAAGATCGGTGCAGGTGCTCATAGGAACATCACAGAACATTCGCAAACGCTTTACGTTTGCGGGCAAATCATTGGGGCCGCCAGGGCGAAAAAGACCATCTGTAAAGACTGTGCGCACCGAGGTGCCTCGATCGTTCACGAATCAACGTCTTCCGCTATCCGACATTACGCCCGTCTCATAATCACCAGAGGGACATGGCATTATATTCCCCAGCATCTGCTGTTAGTGTAAGTTCGTCCAACACCTTCATGGTCGCTCTCAATCTTCAAATGGCCCATAAAGAACTTTCCATGGCACCCATCGTCTGGATCCAGGCGCTCTCCAGGACTCGCTGAAATCTGAACTTTGCCAACTTCATGCACTGAAAGACCCAATTCCATTACTGCCGCATCCAAAACATCGGCCAAACTGCTGGCCATCGCGCTTAAGCCTGTATAGCGAAAGAGATTGTGGACCTCGAGAGTGCCCCCTCTGGCAGGATAGTTGGCACTACTTAATTTTTAACCAGTTGGGCGGTTCAGGTGTTGAGAGTGCCTCGTTATTCCGATGAACGTAAAGCCGCAGTGCTGGCGAAGTTGTCGCCGCCCCACAG
>Ga0207876_1000100_pt1 | contig 43296 bp, 41 predicted proteins | sample MalvirmetaMSP146_FD_184237 | JGI IMG/M metagenome (GOLD analysis project Ga0207876, IMG submission 184237) | Marine viral communities from the Deep Pacific Ocean - MSP-146 (SPAdes) | ecosystem: Environmental > Aquatic > Marine > Oceanic | place: Pacific Ocean | collected 2011-07-10
CGACAGGTAAATAACACATAATGGCTAAACGTACTGATATTCAAAGCATTCTGATTCTGGGTGCTGGTCCGATTGTTATCGGTCAGGCCTGCGAATTTGATTATTCTGGCGCACAGGCTTGTAAAGCTCTGCGGGAAGAAGGTTATCGCGTCATTCTGGTCAATTCCAACCCGGCCACTATCATGACTGACCCAAATATGGCCGATGCAACTTATATTGAGCCGGTTACCTGGGAAGCTGTAAGCAAGGTTATTGAAGTTGAGCGTCCCGATGCGATTCTGCCGACCATGGGTGGCCAAACCGCTTTAAACTGTGCGTTGGCACTTGAAAAACATGGTGTACTGGAAAAATATGGCGTCGAGATGATCGGTGCTGACAGTGAAGCCATCAATAAAGCCGAAGATCGCGATTTGTTCCGTGCAGCGATGCGTAAAATCGGTCTGGATATGCCGCAATCGGATATTGCCCATTCGCTGGAAGAAGCGCTGGAAGTCCAACAGAAGTTCGGCTTCCCCGTTATCATCCGTCCGTCATTTACCATGGGCGGCAGTGGCGGCGGTATTGCCTATAACCGCGAAGACTTTGTCGACATCTGCCAGCGCGGTTTATATCTCAGTCCAACCTCAGAATTACTGATTGAAGAGTCAATCATCGGTTGGAAAGAATATGAAATGGAAGTGGTGCGTGACAAAAAAGACAACGCTATCATTATCTGTTCGATTGAAAACTTTGATGCGATGGGTGTGCATACCGGTGATTCAATCACTGTGGCACCTGCCCAGACACTGACCGATAAAGAATACCAAATCATGCGTAATGCCTCGCTGGCAGTTTTGCGTGAGATTGGTGTAGAAACCGGTGGTTCAAACGTGCAGTTTGCGGTGAACCCGGAAACCGGTCGTTTGATCATTATTGAAATGAATCCACGGGTATCGCGTTCATCTGCTTTGGCTTCCAAAGCTACCGGTTTTCCAATTGCCAAAGTCGCTGCCAAACTGGCGGTGGGGTATACACTGGATGAGTTGCAGAACGAAATTACCGGCAACGCCACTCCGACGTCATTTGAGCCGACCATTGATTATGTCGTCACCAAAATTCCACGCTTTACCTTTGAGAAATTCCCCTTAGCCGATAATCGTTTGAGTACTCAGATGAAGTCTGTCGGTGAAGTCATGGCCATTGGTCGTAATTTCCAGGAATCTTTGCAGAAAGCCTTGCGTGGCCTTGAAACAGATCGGGAGGGTTTTAACGAAATTCTGGATCTGAAAGCTGAAAATACCGCTGAAGTATTACGTCGTGAACTAAGTTTGCCTGGCTCTGACCGACTTTGGTATGTCGGCGATGCCTTCCGTTATGGAATGAGCTTTGACGAAATTCAGCAACTGACACATATTGATCCGTGGTTCCTGATTCAGATTCAGGAGCTGGTGGAAATTGAAAATCAGCTTAAAGAACGTTCTTTAAATGATATTGATGAAGCTGAAATGCGTGCGTTAAAACGCAAAGGTTTCGCTGATTCACGTCTGGCAAAACTGTTACATAAAACGGAAAAGCAATTCCGTAGCCATCGTCACGCATTGGGTGTACGTCCGGTGTATAAACGGGTTGATACCTGTGCAGCTGAGTTTTCAACCTCAACTGCCTATATGTACTCAACCTATGATGAAGAATGTGAAGCCAACCCGACCGATCGTGACAAAATCATGATTTTAGGTGGTGGCCCCAACCGTATCGGTCAGGGTATTGAGTTTGATTATTGTTGTGTTCACGCCGCGTTGGCGTTACGCGAAGATGGTTACGAAACCATTATGGTTAACTGTAATCCTGAAACCGTTTCCACCGATTACGATACCTCGGATCGACTGTATTTTGAATCACTGACGCTGGAAGATGTACTGGAAATTGTCGCGCTGGAAAAACCTAAAGGTGTGATCGTCCAGTTCGGTGGTCAGACACCATTGAAACTGGCGCGTGCACTAGAAGCTGCCGGTGTACCGATTATTGGTACTTCGCCTGATGCGATTGACCATGCAGAAGATCGCGAACGGTTCCAGCAAATGGTTGAGAAACTTGGCTTGCTGCAACCGCCAAATCGTTTAGCACATTCAGTTGATACCGCTGTTTCACTTGCTGCAGAAATCGGTTATCCATTAGTGGTTCGTCCTTCCTACGTATTGGGTGGCCGTGCAATGGAAATCGTTTATAACGAAGAAGAGTTACAGCGTTATATGTTGACCGCAGTATCGGTTTCCAATGATTCTCCGGTATTGCTGGATCGTTTCCTTGATGACGCCATTGAAGTCGATGTGGACGCAATTTGTGACGGTAAGGAAGTGCTTATCGGTGGCATTATGGAACATATCGAACAGGCTGGTGTTCACTCCGGTGACTCTGCCTGCGCCTTACCCCCATATAGCCTAAGTCAGGAGGTTATGGATCAGTTACGAGTTCAGGTGAAACAAATGGCACTTGAACTGGGCGTAGTGGGACTGATGAATACCCAGTTTGCTATCCAGGGAGACCGTATTTTTATTCTGGAAGTGAATCCACGTGCATCCCGTACTGTGCCTTATGTATCTAAATCAATTGGTGTACCGCTGGCTAAAGTTGCGGCCCGTTGTATGGCCGGTATGAGTTTGGCAGAGCAGGGAGTCACTAAAGAAGTCATCCCTTCATATTATTCTGTTAAAGAAGCGGTATTCCCCTTCATTAAATTCCAGGGTGTCGATCCGATTCTTGGACCAGAAATGAAATCGACTGGTGAAGTCATGGGTGTTGGTCGTACATTCGGGGAGGCTTTTGCCAAGTCCCAGTTAGCGGCTTCGGTCAGTCTGCCGGTTGGAGGTAAAGCCTTTATCTCGGTCCGTGATGCTGACAAACAATCGGTTATCAAGATTGCCAAAGATTTGTTAGGCTTGGGTTTCTCGTTGCTGGCCACGCGTGGCACACAACAAACGCTGATGGAGGCAGATGTGCCTTGTGAGCGGGTTAAAAAAGTCGCAGAAGGTCAGCCACATATTGTGGATATGATTAAAAACGATGAAATTGCCCTGATTGTTAATACGACAGAAGGTCGTCAGGCAGTTGCGGATTCAAGAGAAATACGCCGTGCTGCATTGCAACATCAGGTGAACTACACCACAACATTAGCCGCAGCTCGTGCCACAATTCTGGCCTTGCATTGCGAAGACAGTGTATCGGTGAATCGTTTACAGTCATTACATGGAGAATTAAATTAATGGCCGTACCAATAACAGAACGCGGTGCTCAGGCACTGAAAACCGAATTGCATGAACTGAAAACCGTTAAACGTCCAGCCGTGGTGGATGCGATTTCTGAAGCGCGTGCACATGGCGATTTAAAAGAAAATGCTGAATACCATGCAGCCCGTGAACAGCAAAGTTTTATAGAGGGTCGTATTCAGGAACTTGAATCGACTTTGGCGGATTGTCAGGTAATTGATCCTACTTCGTTGCCTAAAGATGGTCGTGTGGTGTTTGGTGTTACGGTCGATTTGCTGAATATCGATACTGATGAAGAAAAGCAGTATCAGATTGTTGGTGATTATGAATCAGATATCAAACTGAACCGTATCTCAATTTCTTCACCCATTGCACGGGCATTGATCGGCAAGGAAATTGATGATGTGGCAACTGTTCAGGCGCCCGGTGGTGCAATCGAATATGAAATTACCGGCATTCATTATCTGGGCTAACTGTTGAATCGTTCTGAAACCATTGGCGAACGCTTATTACTGACACTGTGGGTAGGCGCTTTGTGGTCAATCGGTTATCTCGCTGTTCCATTGGCTTTTATCAATCTTGAGACATTGGTGGCCGCAGAATATGCGGCCAAACTGTTTTTTGCAGTGAATGTTATTGGCATAATCAGTGGGACATTAATCCTTCTTGGCAAAATAATTATTCAGCGTGGCAGGGTAATACATTCCTGGCGTTTTTGGATTTTGATTGCCATGCTGATCATTACTCTGCTTTTTAGCATGTATGTCCAGCCTGAAATGGCCAACATAAAAACTATCGATAACTGGCGTTTAGAGACTAATCTCGCCGAGCGCTTTGAATGGTTACATATGCTGAGTCAGAATCTATATCTGATGTTGAGTATTGCCGGTTTATTGTTAGTACTGAGTACTGACAAAAACCACGTGGCAGAGAAGAACTGAAATGGCCCGCAGTAAATCCAGCACAAATTGGCTTAAAGAACATTTTGACGATCCTTATGTCAAAAAAGCACAGCAGAAAGGTTATCGTTCCAGAGCAACCTTCAAACTGGAAGAAATCGATCAGAAAGATAAATTAATTCGCAACGGCATGTCGGTAGTCGATCTTGGCTCGGCGCCTGGGGGATGGTCTGATTATGCTTTGCATCGGGTCGGTGACAAAGGTAAAGTTATTGCATTGGACATTTTGCCGATGACGCCTTTGACTGGAGTACATTTTATCGAAGGTGATTTTCGTGAGGATCATGTACTTGAACAATTGAATGAAGTATTGGCCGGACAATCAATAGACCTTGTATTATCGGATATGGCCCCCAATATGACAGGTGTAGGCGCAATCGATCAGCCGGGCAGTATGTATCTGGTAGAACTGGCATTGGATTTTGCTATTAATAACTTGAGTAAACAGGGTGATTTTCTGGTCAAAGTTTTTCAGGGTGAAGGCTTTGATGAATTCTTGAAGTCCATGCGGGCACATTTTAATAAAGTGATAACCCGTAAACCTGATGCTTCACGTGCTCGCAGCCGCGAGGTATATCTACTCGGACGTGGACTGAAATGACAGTAAAAAGACTAACGTTACTAGGGGTAACAAACATTGAGTGACATGATGAAAAATATTGTTTTATGGGTCGTCATCGCGATGGTGTTGATGTCGGTATTTAACAATTTCGGTCCGCAGCAAAGCAAGCAGAGCGAAATGGATTACTCGACCTTTATCAGCAGTGTCAAGAGTGGCAGCGTAACCAGCGTTGATATTCAGGGGCGAACGATCACCGGCGAATTATCAGATGGCAGTAACTTCACTACTTACAGTCCAGAATATGATCCAGGCTTGATTGGTGATTTGCTGGATAACGGTGTAGCTATCCAAGCGGAACCAGCCGAAAAAACCGGTCTGCTGATGCAGATATTTATTTCATGGTTCCCGATGTTATTACTGATTGCGGTTTGGATTTTCTTCATGCGTCAGATGCAGGGCGGCGGTGGCAAAAATCCTATGTCGTTCGGTAAAAGCAAAGCTCGTATGCTGAATGAAGATCAGGTTAAAGTGACTTTCAAAGATGTCGCTGGTGTCGAAGAAGCCAAAGAAGAAGTTCATGAGTTAGTCGACTTTCTGCGTGATCCAGGCAAATTCCAGAAGCTGGGTGGACGCATTCCACGCGGTATTCTGATGGTTGGTTCGCCGGGTACTGGTAAAACATTATTAGCTAAAGCGATTGCCGGTGAAGCAAAAGTACCTTTCTTTACCATTTCAGGTTCTGATTTCGTCGAGATGTTTGTTGGTGTTGGTGCCTCACGGGTTCGTGACATGTTTGAACAAGCCAAAAAACACGCACCATGCATTATCTTTATTGATGAGATTGATGCCGTGGGTCGTCACCGTGGTGCCGGTATGGGCGGTGGTAATGACGAACGTGAGCAGACACTGAATCAGTTGTTGGTTGAGATGGATGGTTTTGAAGGTAATGAAGGTGTCATTATTATTGCCGCCACCAACCGTCCTGACGTACTCGACCCAGCTTTATTACGTCCGGGTCGATTCGACAGACAGGTGGTAGTGCCATTACCGGATATTCGTGGACGTGAACAGATTTTGAAAGTTCATATGGGTAAAGTGCCCGCTGATGAAGATGTTAATCCAAGTGTAATTGCTCGTGGGACCCCAGGCTTTTCAGGCGCTGACCTTGCCAATCTGGTGAATGAAGCTGCTTTATTTGCGGCCCGCACCAACAAACGCCTGGTATCAATGGTGGATTTGGAGTTAGCCAAAGATAAAATCATGATGGGTGCTGAACGTCGCTCAATGGTCATGAGTGATAAAGAAAAAGAACTGACGGCCTATCATGAAGCGGGTCATGCCATCGTCGGACGCAGCGTTCCGGGCCACGATCCAGTGTATAAAGTGAGTATCATTCCTCGCGGCCGTGCGCTGGGTGTCACGATGTTTTTACCGATTGAAGACAGATACAGCTACACCAAACAGCAGTTGGAAAGTCAGATTTCAAGCCTGTATGGCGGTCGACTGGCTGAAGAAATGATTTTTGGACCTGAAGCGGTAACTACAGGTGCCTCAAATGATATTCAGCGGGCAACCGAACTGGCACACAATATGGTCACCAAATGGGGACTATCGGACAATATGGGCCCTTTATCTTATGGTGAAGAAGAAGGCGAAGTATTTCTGGGTCGCAGTGTTACCCAGCATAAGTCAGTATCTGACTTGACAGCCAAACAGATTGATGAAGATGTCCGTGCATTGATTACCAGAAATTATGACCGTGCCAAAAATATACTGACTGAAAATGCGGAAAAATTGCATACCATGGCAAAATTGCTGATCAAATACGAAACGATTGATAGTGATCAGATTGATGCAATCATGGAAGGCCGGGAACCTGGTGAACCAAAAGGTTGGGATGATAAATCTTCTACACCGCCGTCTTCAGCCAAACCGGATGATGAAGATCCGGAACCGACAGGTAAACCGGTCGATCAATTAAATTGAGATAGTTAAATCATGATGATGGACTTTGCGGGCAAATCTTTGGATTTGTCCGCTTCGCATGTTATGGGCATCGTCAATGTAACGCCCGATTCCTTCTCGGATGGCGGGCGTTTTTTTTCGCCCGATAAAGCTCTTGAACAAGCCCGAAAACTGATTGCTGATGGCGCTACTATTATTGATATTGGTGGCGAATCGACTCGTCCCGGTTCTGATCCTGTAGACGTTGAAGAAGAAATTCGCCGTGTTGTTCCAGCAATAGAAGCTATTCATGCTGAGTTTGATGTAGTTATTTCTATCGATACCATGAAGGCCGACGTTATGCGGGCAGCCGTCAAGGCTGGAGCGAGCCTGATAAACGATGTAAATGCATTGCAGGGCGATGGAGCATTACAGGCAGCTGCAGAACTGGACGTGCCGGTTTGCCTGATGCATATGCAGGGCACACCTCAAACCATGCAACAACAGCCCCACTATGTCGATGTGGTCAATGAAGTGAATAACTTTCTGTCTGAGCGGGTTGCTGCCTGTGAAGCAGCGGGAATCTCGCGTTCAAGGATTATTCTGGACCCTGGATTTGGCTTTGGTAAAAATGCCCGTCATAATCTACGGTTAATGAAACATTTATCGGTGATAACTGAATCGGATCTGCCTGTCCTGGTTGGGGTTTCACGAAAATCTATTATCGGTGCGATGCTGAATGTATCGGTTGAAGAGCGATTAGCGGGAAGCCTTGCTCTGGCATCAATAGCAATCTGGCAAGGCGCAAAAATCATACGCAGCCATGATGTACGAGAAACCGTACAGGCAGTCCGGTTGTGTGAACATGTAATGCAGGTTAACGATTTTGACTGAACAGAAACGACGTTATTTTGGTACTGATGGCATCAGAGGAAGAGTAGGCGATGGTGCCATTACTCCTGACTTTGTATTAAAACTCGGTTGGGCAATCGGACGTGTACTGGCGAAGGAACGCAACAGCAAGGTTTTGATCGGTAAAGACACCCGAATATCCGGTTATATGTTTGAATCTGCATTACAGGCAGGCCTCTCAGCCGCTGGTGTAGATGTTTATTTAATGGGACCGATGCCAACCCCCGCAGTAGCTTATCTGACCCGAACATTTCATGCCCAGGCAGGCATTGTAATCAGTGCCTCGCATAATCCTTACCACGACAATGGCATCAAATTCTTCTCTGAGCAGGGAACCAAGTTGCCGGATGCTGTTGAACTGGCGATTGAAGCTATGCTGGATCAGCCGATTAAAACGGTTGATTCTGCCTATTTAGGCAAGGCTCATCGTATTGCTGATGCTGCAGGACGTTATATTGAGTTTTGTAAAAGCACAATATCTGCTGGTGTTGACTTATCCAATCTGAAAATCGTGGTGGATTGCGCTCATGGCGCCACTTATCACATTGCACCAAATGTATTTCGTGAGTTGGGTGCCGAAGTTATTTTGATGGGTGCAGAGCCGGATGGTCTGAATATCAATCAGAATTGTGGTTCGACTGAACCACGTTTATTGCAAGCGAGCGTTCTCGAGCATAAAGCTGATTTGGGCATCGCTCTGGATGGTGATGGGGATCGCCTTATCATGGTGGATCATCAGGGCGAGCTGGTGGATGGTGATGATATTCTGTTTATCATAGCCCGTGGCAGACAACGAGTTGGACTGGATAGAGGTCATGTCGTCGGTACACAGATGTCGAATCTTGGATTGCAGCATGCCTTGGAAAAACACGACATCATTCTGCATCGGGCAAATGTCGGTGATCGTTATGTGATGGAAAAATTGCAACAGGTTGACGGACTGATTGGCGGCGAGGCTTCAGGTCATATTATCTGTCTGGATAAAACCAGTACAGGGGATGGCATAGTTGCAGCATTGCAGGTACTGGCTGAAATTCAGCAAACCGGCAGTAGCCTGCATGAGCTTTGCTCTGCTGTCATAAAATATCCACAACGACTGATTAATGTACGTATTGATAAACTGGTTAATTTACGGGACTATCCGCAAATTCAGTCAGCTGTAGAAGCTGTAGAAGCAAAGCTTGGTCAGGAAGGCCGGGTGCTACTGAGAGCCTCCGGAACAGAGCCTGTAATAAGGGTTATGGTTGAGGGGCACGATGCAACCCGCACTAATCAGTTAGCCAAGTCTCTGGCTGAACAAATTGAGACCATATTGCAACGTTAGATATGTGATTTTATGCCAACAGGGTGAGCGGTAAGCACATTGCTTTATCTCCGGTCTGTCGGTACCCTTTATGATTAATTATTATTGAGAGTAGGTGTCTGTGCGCAAACCGCTGGTCGCTGGTAACTGGAAAATGAACGGCTCTAGCGCAAGCAACAAATTGTTGCTTGATGCGATACTGGCGCAAAGAGACTCCTTTGCTTCAGTTGATGTCGCTTTATTCCCGCCTGCACTATATATACAACAGGTTCAGTCTGCTTTATCCGGTACAGGAATGTATTGGGGGACTCAAAATGTATCGCAGTTTGATTCTGGAGCCTATACCGGTGAAATTTCAGCGGCAATGCTGCATGATTTCAGTTGTCAGTATGTCTTGATTGGTCATTCCGAACGACGTTGCCTGTATGCAGAGTTAAATCTGGATCAGGTTTTTCTTGACCATATAATCGCCGAAAAATATGAAATGTCTGTCAAGCACGGTATTACCCCCATTATCTGTATCGGCGAGAGCCCAGAAGAACATTCTATGGGGCGCACAGAAGAGATGGTGGCACGCTTGATGGATATTGTGATTGCGCAACAAGGTGTCGAAATGTTGTCAAAAGTAGTGTTGGCATATGAACCTGTTTGGGCAATTGGCACAGGTAAGACAGCAAGCCCGGAATGGGCGCAGGATGTACATTCTTTCATGCGTCAGCGGGTCGCAAAACATGATGCAAAAATTGCCGCATCACTCAGAATACTTTACGGCGGCAGCGTAAAAGGTAATAATGCTGCTCCATTATTTGCCAAGCCCGATATTGATGGTGGATTAATCGGCGGCGGCTCAAGAGATGCCGATGAATTTGTAAAAATCTGTCAGGCTGCAGTTCAAAATTAGGAAGTTAAATGGATGCGTTGATTCTGGTGGTTCACATTGTGATCTCACTATTGTTAGTTGGTTTGATCTTAATTCAGCACGGTAAGGGTGCTGATGCCGGTGCTGCTTTTGGCGGTGGTGGCAGTGGTGGCGGTGGGGCTTCTTCAAGCCTGTTCGGTAGCCAGGGCTCCGCATCATTCCTGAGTCGCAGCAGTGCCATTCTGGCAACAGTGTTTTTTATTACCAGTCTGACACTGGCTTATCTGGCTGGTAACGCTGACCGTGTTCAGAGTGTTACTGACTCAGTGGTGATTGAACAGCCTGCAGAAGAAAGCCCCGCGGATCTTCCAGAGTTTCCATAAAAATCCCTCACAGTTTTAATTGCCGTCGTGGTGAAATTGGTAGACACGCTATCTTGAGGGGGTAGTGCCTTAGGGTGTGCCGGTTCGACTCCGGCCGACGGCACCAATATATAAATACCCGCCAGTGAATAACATCGCTGAGCGGGTTTTTTACTTTCTGATCTTGCTATTTTTGTTCATATCTCTAAGATTTAAATAGGCTTTATTTATCTTGACGTTCTGTCAGTTAAGCCTTTAATTCCGATTTTCATGTTCAAAAAGGTCTATCTTTATGGCAATACGCGCATATTGGAAAGGACATATCCGTCTCTCACTGGTTTCGTTTCCGGTCCGGTTGCATGCTGCAATAACCCGAAGCGAAACGATTTCATTGCATCAGTATGATAAAGAAACGGGTGATCGCATCCGCTATCAGAAAGTTGATGAAAGTGGCGATGAAGTGGTTGCTGAAGACATTGTCAGAGGATATGAATATGAGAAGGGCAGTTATGTTCCAATCGAAGATGAGGATTTGGAAAAACTGAAGCTGGAAAGTAAGCATACTATCGAACTGGTGCAGTTCACTGATATTGATGATGTTGATCCGATATATTTTGAAAAATCCTATTATGTGGTACCAGAAGGGGAGATAGCTGAAGAGGCTTTTCTTACCGTTCGGGAAGCCCTTAAATCTTCAAAAAAAGCAGCAATCGGCCAGGTAGTCCTGAACAAGAAAGAACGCATTGTCTGTTTGCGTCCCTGTTGTAATGGCATGATTATGGATACGCTGAGATACGACTATGAAGTGCGTGAATCTGAGCGCTATTTTGAAGATATCCCTAAAAAAGCCAAGATTAATAAAGAGCAGCTTGAACTCGCCAAGCAATTAATTGAACAGAAAACCAGCCCTTTTGATCCCAAAGCGTTTAAAGATAATTATCAGCAAGGCTTACTGGATATTATTGAAGCCAAATTAAAGGATAAAAAAGTCACCACTTCAGGCAAAAAACCACAAGCTGATAATGTCGTGAATATTGTAGATGCCTTGAAAAAAAGCCTTGAACAAAGTCAGAAAAGCAAAAAAATCAGAAAGAAATCGACTTCAAAATCTAAAGCCTCGTAATGTTATTTGAGGCAAAGGAAGCGTCTTTTTATGGCTGACAATGCGTTAAAAAAATATAACGACAAACGAAACTTTGAACTCACTCAAGAGCCACCCGGAAAGCTCAGTAAAAAACGTAAAACCGGACTGATCTTTACCGTACAAAAACATGATGCCACTCGTCAGCATTATGATTTCCGGCTTGAATGGCAAGGCGTTCTGCTAAGTTGGGCGGTTCCCAAAGGTCCCAGTTATTGCCCAAAAGATAAAAGGCTTGCTGTTCGTACCGAAGATCATCCGCTTTCGTATCATGATTTCGAGGGCATAATTCCCGCCAAGCAATATGGGGCGGGTCCTGTCATGCTGTGGGATACAGGGGTATGGGAACCACTGGATAAGGATCCGGAAAAATCCCTTGCACAAGGAAAAATCACCTTTCGTCTATCAGGTAAGAAATTAACCGGTGAATGGACGCTGGCACGGATGAATGACAAACAGAAAGGCCGGGAAAACTGGTTACTTATCAAGCGTAATGATGACACCGCGATAGCTAAACCAGATACGAAATTTTTAACAACCACAGATTACAGCGTTAAAACAGGTCGCATTTTTGCAGAAATTGCGGCCAATATTTCCACTGCTGTTTCTGATCCGGTAAACGATGCGGACGAGTTAACAACCTTACAAAAAAAATACCACTCACCTCAATTAGCCACATTGGTCGACCATCCGCCAACAGGAGAAAACTGGGTTCACGAAGTGAAATACGACGGCTACCGTATTCTGGTGTTTTTCAGAAACGGCGAGGTGCAAATCAGAACCCGCAATGGTCATGACTGGACAGATAAGTTTCCACTTATCGCGCAGGCTTTTCAAAAACTGGAGACCGGCACATTTGTTCTGGACGGTGAAGTGGTGGTTATTAATGATAAAGGTGTCAGTGATTTCAAAGCATTACAGGAAGCGCTGACACGCCAAGATGTGCCCATGCAGGGGTATTTTTTTGATTTGCTCTATTGGAATGGCGAGGATTACAGCAATAAAAAATTAACCCAGCGTCGCCAGGCTCTGGAACAGCTGTTTAAGGAATTACCAACAGAGCCTTTGTATCTGAGTGAGATTGTAGAGGGCGATGCGAAAGAAATTATCAGCAAAGCCTGTGATTTGAATCTGGAAGGCATTATTTCTAAAAAGTCTGATGCCAAATACAGTCAAACGCGAAATAAACACTGGCTGAAAAGTAAATGTCAGCAACGACAGGAGTTTATTATCTGCGGCTTTGAACCTGCCAGCGCCAGTGATAAGGCGATTGGCTCCCTTCATCTGGGTTTTTATCAGCAAAATGAACTGCTTTATGCCGGGAAAGTGGGAACCGGCTTCAGTCATCAAATAGCGTTTGATTTGTATCAAAAATTGCAACCATTACAAATAAATAAACCGGCGTTTGATCAGAAAATAAAAGGCAACTTCAAAACCACAAATTGGGTTAAACCAGAATTATTATGTGAAGTAGAATTTGCCACCTGGACCAGGAGCGGCAAAGTTCGCCATGCTTCATTCCAGGGATTACGTGCAGATAAGAAACCAGGGCAAATTGTTAAAGAGCAACCAGTCGCCACTGCTAAACGATCTCGAAAAGCAGAGACTTATGAAGTTGCCGACATCGTCATCAGCAATGCTGACAGACAGATATTTCCTCAAGCTCAAACCACTAAAGGTGAATTAGCCTCATATTATGAGGCGCTCAGTGAGCACATTATGCCGACGTTGAAAAACCGGCCTCTAAGCGTTGTTCGGTGCCCCGGTGGTATTGATCATCAATGCTTTTTCCAGCGTTCCAAAGGAAAAGGCATGCCCAAACATATCCATACCATAGCCATCAGTCATAACGACAAATCGCACGATTATATTTATTTGAAACAACTGATGGGTTTGATTGAACTTGTGCAGATGGGCAGCATTGAGATGCATCCATGGGGCGCTAAAATCGACAACATCGAAAAGCCGGATAAGATTGTGTTTGATCTGGATCCGGATGAAGGTATTCCATTCGAAGCAGTAAAACTTGCTGCCCAGGATGTCCGACATCGCCTGGATGATTTGGGACTTGAATCCTTCGTCAAATGTACTGGGGGTAAAGGTCTGCATGTAACTGTTCCCATCCAACGTCGACAGGACTGGGATGTGGTTAAGACGTTTGCCCGAAATATCGCACAGCAGATGGTTAAGGCGGTTCCCCAGGCCTATACGATTAATATGGCCAAAAAACAGCGTAAGGGAAAAATCTTTATTGATTATTTACGCAATGATTTTGCTTCAACTGCGGTAATGGATTATTGCGTACGTGCACGACCAGGGGCACCGGTTGCAGTACCCCTGCACTGGGAAGAGCTGGATTCGCTGTCTTCTGCCAGCCAGTTTTCAATAGAAGATGTTCTGCAACGCCAGGGGGCAAATAAGCTGTTTGTTTATCCGTCGATTCGACAAAGTCTTACACAGCAAATGGTAACGGAGGTGGATGATGGCTAAAGTCCATATCGGAACATCCGGATGGAGTTATTCACAATGGAAAGACAATTTTTATCCGGCAGGGATAAAGAGTGATGACTATCTGAAGCATTATTCCAGTGTGTTTGATGCCACAGAAATCAATAATAGTTTCTATCATCTGCCAAGTGAGAAAAGCCTGAAAAAATGGATGGAGGTTACCCCATCCGATTTCAGCTTCGCGATAAAGGCCAGCCGATATATAACCCACAACAAAAAACTCAAGGATCCAGAAGAAAGCATTGATAATTTTTTTACAGCAATAAAACCCATCCAGAAAAAATCCGGTCCCATTCTGTTTCAGCTGCCGCCAAACTGGCATGCTAATCCTGAGCGTCTGAAAGAATTTCTCCAGACCTTACCAGGCGAATATCGCTATACATTCGAATTTCGTGATAAAGATTGGCTTAACGATGAAGTTTATCAGCTATTGAAACAATACAATGCAGCGTTATGTTTTTACGATTTTAAAGGCTTTCAATCCCCGGAAGTGATCACTGCAGATTTTATTTACGTCAGGCTGCATGGTCCTGAAAAAGCCTATGAAGGTTCGTATCATGGAAATCGTTTAAATAGTTATGCCGATAAATTCAGACAATGGCAACAGGAGGGAAGGGATGTGTATTGCTTCTTTGATAATGATCAAAAAGGCTGTGCACCTGAAGATGCACGCCAGTTATTAACCAGGTTAAACAACTAAATCTGCCGACGCTGATGATGTTTTTTCCACATGCCTGCAATAAAAAATATTAATGCTATCCAGATTATTGCAAAGGTAATCAGCCGTTCGGGAGGATAGGACTCTTTAAGAACAAAAACTCCAATCACAAACTGAATGGTTGGGTTGATGTACATGATAAATCCCACCACAGATAAATCGACCCGACTGGCCGCCATAGCAAAGAGAACCAAAGGCAATGCGGTCAGAAAACCTGAGCCAATGAGTAACAGCGTCAATTGTGAACTCTCACCAAATGCGAGATTGTAATCAACATTTATTGCTTGCCAGAGGATCCACACCAGCGCCACAGGGGCCAACCATAAGGTTTCAATGGTCAATCCATTTACGCCATCGACAGGATGTTTTTTTCGTATAAGTCCATAAAGCGCAAATGCCAGGGCCAACGATAAGCCGACCCATGGAATACTCCCCAGGCTGAGCCATTCCCACAAAACAGCAATCGTGGCCAGAATGCCGGCCCATGCCTGTAACGGATGCAACTGTTCCTTGAGCAACCATCTTGCCAGTAGCAGACTCATTACCGGGGTAATGAAATACCCTAGACTGGCTTCCAGCACACGATGTTGTGAAACCGCCCAGATAAATATCAACCAATTTAGCGCAATCAGTAACGAGGATAACGCCAGCCACAATAATAATTTTTTATCAGCAAAAGTCTTAATCAACTTTCGGCCGCGGCCCAATAAAAGACCTACCACCGTAGTGGCAAGTAAAGACCAGAGGATCCGGTGCGACAAAACTTCAACGGCTGATACGCTATTGAGATAACTGAAATAAAGTGGGAAGCTGCCCCATATAACGTATGCGGCAATGGCGAAAATCAGTCCATACATAAAGTAAATCGCTTAAAGCTAATATTAAAGATGACCTTGGCAAAAAGGCTTGAGGTTTAACATAGTAACGAAATGGGTAAGCTGGAGCTTGTTGATCTCTTATTCCCGCCGCCGTTGTGAATGAAAATCTACCACCAATCTTAACCTGAACGGTCAGCAGATAGTTCTGAATATAGCTGGGACTCGAGCTGGGTAATTTATCAGGAGTTAATGACATTATTTCAGACATCACAATACGCAAACAGCAGAAGGCTCGTTTTTGAAAGCGTGGAGACTGAAGAGCAGGAGAAATCCCTGAAATTAATGAATTGCGATTATGTGCAGGGATATTATTTCAGCAAACCGATAACTCCTGAAGAATTAGTCTTAAAGCTGGAGAATTATGTTCATGAATAAATGCATCTAAATGCGCGCTTCAAATACAGCCCGTTAATGTGTACTATCGGGTGTTGATCAAATAATTTTGATTTCTTAAAAACAATAATAACTATCAGGTGTCACAAAGACACTACATCTCGTAAGAGTGGAAGGGCGGCATGTTAGAGGGATACCTCCCCATTTTGTTGTTTATCATTATTGGCATTGGCTTCGGTGTAATGCCTTTAATTGCAGGCTTTATTATCGGGCCACAGCGCCCCGATGCCGAAAAACGCTCCAGCTATGAGTGTGGCTTTGAACCTTTTGAAGACACTCATGGCAGATTTGATGTGCGTTATTACCTGGTTGCCATCCTGTTTATCATTTTCGATCTGGAAATCGCCTTTTTATTCCCCTGGGCCATCGTGCTCGATGAAATCGGGGTGTTTGGTTTGCTGGCTATGTTCCTGTTTCTGGGAATTCTGGTAGTGGGCTTTATCTATGAATGGAAAAAAGGAGCCCTGGAATGGGAATAGAGGGCGTTCTCCACGAAGGTATAGTCACCACTTCAGCAGATAAATTAATCAACTGGGCCCGTACCGGTTCTTTATGGCCGATGACCTTTGGTCTGGCTTGTTGTGCAGTTGAAATGATGCATGCCGGAGCTTCACGTTATGATCTGGATCGTTTCGGGGTAGTGTTTCGGCCCAGCCCCCGTCAGTCGGATGTGATGATTGTGGCTGGAACCCTGGTTAACAAAATGGCACCGGCATTACGCAAAGTTTATGACCAGATGTCAGAACCTCGCTGGGTGATTTCGATGGGATCCTGTGCCAATGGCGGAGGCTACTATCACTATTCCTATTCAGTCGTACGGGGCTGTGATCGAATAGTACCGGTGGATATTTATGTGCCGGGTTGTCCGCCAACGGCTGAAGCCCTGCTTTACGGCATTATTCAGTTACAGAAAAAAATTCAGCGTACCAATACCATCGCTAAAAGCTCACAAGCATAAGGTTGTTGCATGGAATCGCTTAAACATAAACTGGAACAGCATTTTGCCAATCAGCTGGTGGAGTGTGAGTTTAATCGTGGCGAATTAACCATCCACATTGAAGCGGAACAGATTATCCCAGTATGCAAAGCATTACGTGATGAATTTGGGTTTACCCAGTTAATTGATTTATGCGGTGTAGATTATTCTGTCTACGGCAACAGTGGCTGGGAAACCAAACAGGCCACCGAACATGGTTTTAGTCGGGCGCGTGAATCATTTTCGCAAATCGACGAAATGGACGAAGGCTTTCGCTATGCCGTGGTTTATCATCTGCTATCAGTGCAACACAATAATCGACTTCGTCTGAAGGTAGATCTGATTGCTGAAACGCCCATTATTGATTCAGTCACCGGCATCTGGCATTCGGCGGACTGGTACGAACGTGAAGCCTTTGATTTATTTGGCATTCTGTTCAAAGGCCACGCAGATTTACGACGTATTCTGACGGATTATGGTTTTGTCGGCCATCCATTTCGCAAGGATTTCCCATTGATTGGCAATGTGGAAATGCTTTATGACCCCGAACAGAAGCGAGTGATTTATCAGCCTGTCAGTATTGAACCAAGAACGCTGGTACCGCGGGTAATTCGTGATGATAACCGTTACCTGCAACCGCATGGTGAGGCCAAGAAATAATGGCTGAAATAAAAAATTACACGTTGAATTTTGGCCCACAGCATCCAGCTGCACATGGTGTATTACGGCTGATTCTGGAAATGGATGGCGAGGTTATTGTGCACGCTGATCCGCATATTGGTCTGTTACATCGAGGCACCGAAAAGCTGGCCGAGTCCAAACCGTATAACCAGAGTATTGGTTATATGGATCGGCTGGATTATGTGTCGATGATGTGTAACGAACATGCCTATGTGATGGCGATTGAAAAGCTGTTGGGCATTGAACCTCCGGTTCGGGCACAGTACATCCGGGTATTGTTTGATGAAATGACCCGGGTTTTGAATCACCTGATGTGGCTTGGTGCACATGGTCTGGATATTGGTGCTATGACCGTATTTCTTTACTGCTTCCGTGAGCGTGAAGATTTAATGGACTGTTATGAAGCCGTATCGGGTGCAAGGTTACATGCAACCTATTATCGTCCGGGTGGCGTCTATCGTGATTTACCCAACAGCATGCCGCAATATCAAAAATCCAAATGGCATTCTGACGCCGAGGTTAAAAAGTTAAATCAAAGCCGCGAAGGCAGCCTGCTCGATTTTATTGAGGACTTCTGTCAACGCTTTCCCAAATGTGTTGATGAATATGAAACGCTGTTGACCGATAACCGTATCTGGAAGCAACGTACCGTGGGTATCGGAGTGGTATCACCGGAACGCGCGCTGCAACTGGGTTTTACCGGACCAATGCTACGTGGCAGTGGTGTGGAATGGGATTTAAGGCGCAAGCAGCCCTATGAAGTTTATGACCGATTGGATTTTGATATCCCGGTGGGTAAAGAGGGTGATTGTTACGATCGATACCTGGTACGCATTGAAGAGATGCGTCAATCCAATAAAATCATGCAGCAATGTATTGACTGGCTGCGAGTCAATCCGGGGCCAGTGATTGTTGATAATGTCAAAATAGCGCCTCCCAGCAGAGCGGATATGAAAGATGATATGGAAGCGTTAATTCATCACTTCAAACTGTTTACTGAAGGTTATTGTGTGCCAGAAGGCGAGGTATATAGCGCCGTAGAGCACCCTAAGGGCGAATTTGGTATTTACATGGTTTCGGACGGTGCCAATAAACCTTATCGCGTCAAAATACGTGCTCCGGGCTTTCCACATCTTGCCGCAATGAACGAAATGGCTAAAGGCCATTTACTGGCTGATGTGGTGGCGATTATCGGCACTATGGATATTGTTTTCGGGGAGATTGACCGATGACAGCAGAGTTGCAACTCACAGGCCACCGGGATCAGCTGTTCAGTGAAGCCATCCGCCAAAAGTTGGATAGCTGGATCAGTAAATATCCACCGGGCCAGTCTCAATCAGCGGTAATACCGGCTTTGCATATTCTGCAGGATGCGCATGAAGGATGGCTCAGTGAGGGGGTGATGCGTGCTTTGGCCGAGTATCTGGATATTCCGGTTATCAGTGTGTTTGAAGTCGCTACGTTTTATACGATGTTTGAACTCAAACCAGTAGGTCAGCATAAAATCAGCCTTTGTACCAATATTTCCTGTCAGCTTTGTGGTTCGGAAGACATCGCCAGACATATACAGAAAAAGCTGGGGGTTGGTTTTGGGCAAACCACTGCTGACGGCAAATTCACATTAAAAGAAGTAGAGTGCCTGGGAGCTTGTGTCGGTGCCCCCATGCTATTGCTGGATCGTGAATACCATGAGCATCTGACCGTGGAAAAAATCGATACGCTTTTAGACGGGGTGAAATGATGCAACAAAACCAGGTTTGTTTTCGCACCATGCACCTTGACCAACCCTGGTCAATGGAAGCTTATCGCAGCGTTGGCGGTTACGAAGTACTGGAGAAAATTCTCCGTGAAAAGACCCGTCAGGAAAGCATTATTGAGACCATCAAAAATTCGGCATTACGCGGACGCGGCGGTGCCGGCTTTCCGACCGGCCTGAAATGGAGCTTTATGCCAAGGCGTATGCCGGGTGATAAATATATTGTCTGCAACTCGGATGAAGGCGAACCGGGCACCTGTAAAGATCGTGACATTATGCGTTACAACCCGCACCAGTTGATTGAAGGCATGATTATCGCTGGTTATACCATTGGTGCCCAACGTGGCTACAACTATATTCGTGGTGAATTTTTTGAGCCAATTGAACGGTTTGAGCAAGCATTAATTGAAGCACGTGAAGCGGGTTATTTAGGCAAGGATATTCTTGGTAGTGGATTTAATTTTGAACTTCACACCCATCCTGGGGCCGGTGCGTATATCTGCGGTGAAGAAACGGCCTTACTCGAATCCCTGGAAGGCAAAAAAGGCCAGCCGCGTTACAAGCCGCCCTTCCCGGCAGGCTATGGCTTGTATGGCCGGCCGACCACGATAAACAATACCGAAACCTTAGCCTCGGTGCCAGTCATACTGCAACATGGTGCGGACTGGTTTCATGAGCTTGGAACACCAAATAATGGCGGTCAGAAAATCTTCTGCATGACCGGCCATGTGAATAAACCGGGAAATTACGAAGTGCCGTTGGGGATGCCTTTTGCCGAACTACTGGAACTCGCTGGTGGAGTTCGCAATGGCAATAAACTTAAAGCCGTTATCCCCGGAGGCAGTTCGACACCAGTAGTACCGGCAGATGTCATGATGCAAACCGCAATGAGTTATGACGGTATCGGCAAAGCAGGTTCGATGCTGGGGGCAGGTTCAGTGATTGTGATGGACGAAACCACCTGCATGGTCAAAGCGCTGGAGCGCATCGCCTATTTTTATTACGAGGAGTCCTGCGGTCAGTGCACCCCTTGCCGTGAAGGCACCGGCTGGTTGTATCGCGTTATTAAACGCATTGAAAACGGCGAAGGCCGTCAGGAAGATCTGGATCGTCTGGTGGATGTTGCGAATAACATTAACGGTAATACGATCTGTGCTCTGGGCGATGCCGCAGCCGCGCCGGTTATCAGCTTCATTAAACATTTCCGCGATGAATTTCAGTACCACATCGATCACCAACGCTGCCTGGTTGATGAACCAGAATTGAAGTTGAACTATGGTTAATATCGAAATTGATGGCATTCCACTTAAAGTGGATTCAGCCAAAATGATTATTCAGGCTGCTGATGAGGCGGGTATTGATATTCCGCGTTTTTGTTATCACAAAAACCTGTCGATAGTGGCCAACTGCCGTATGTGTCTGGTTGAAGTCGATAAGGCTCGTAAAGCCTTGCCAGCTTGTGCCACGCCAGTTGCAGAGGGAATGAAAGTATTTACTCAGTCAGAAACAGCGCTGGCAGCACAACGCGGTGTTATGGAATTTCTGCTCATCAATCACCCTTTGGATTGCCCGATTTGTGATCAGGGCGGTGAGTGTGAATTACAGGATTTATCGCTGGGCTATGGCAGCGGCATAAGCCGTTTCAGTGAGAAAAAACGGGTTGTGAAAGATAAGGATATCGGTCCGCTGGTGCAAACTGATATGACCCGCTGCATTCACTGCACACGCTGTGTGCGCTTTGGTCAGGAAATTGCCGGAATCAAGGAGTTGGGTGCGACAGGACGTGGTGAACATATGGAAATCGGCACCTATGTTGAACACAGTCTGGCGTCTGAGTTATCAGGCAATATCATTGATATCTGTCCGGTAGGTGCACTGACCTCCAAACCTTTCCGTTATAAAGCCCGGGCCTGGGAGATGACATCCCACCCGTCAATTGCGATGCATGATGCCGTGGGGTCCAGTGTCGAGATTCATACCCGACAGAATGATGTTATGCGCGTGGTTGCCAGAGATAATGAGTCAGTCAATCAAAGCTGGATTTCAGACCGGGACCGTTTCAGTTATCTAGGTTTGAAACATCCTGATCGTTTGCTACATCCCATGATTAAACAAAATGGTGAATGGCAGACTACCGATTGGCAGACGGCACTTGAGTTTGCAGTAGAAGGACTCAAACACGTTAAAACCAAAAATGGTGCCGATCAGATTGCCGGTTTGATATCCCCCACAGCCACATTGGAAGAAGCCTATCTGTTCCAGAAATGGCTACGCAATTTTGGTAGTCAGAATATTGATCATCGCCTACGGCAGCAGGATTTCAGTGATGCAGGGCACGAGCAATTCAACCCAATCTGTCTGGAAGAAGTTGAAGAATGTGATGCGATTGTATTATTGGGGTGTAATGTTCGCAGTGAAGCCCCCCTGTTAGCCCATCGAATTCGTCAGTCGGCTTATGCCGGAGGACTGGTGAGTGATATTAATTTCTTCAAAACCGATTTGCTGATGCCGACAGACCGTCAGGTAGTGGTGAATACGGCACAATTATTCGCCTTGCTCAGCGGCATTACCAAAGCGTTATTACATTTGGATAAGGAGGCTGCTGCAGCCTGGCAACATCTGATTCCTGAAAAAGCGGCATCAGCAACCGAACAGAATATTGCGATGCAACTGGCGAATGGCAATCAGCCATTAATTGTTGTTGGCGCATTAGCCAATCATCACCCTCAGGCAGCAGTCATTCGTTCAATGGCAGCGCTTATCGGTAAACTGACCGGCGCACGGCTGTTAATTCTCCCGGAAGCTAATAGTCAGGCTCTGCATTTGGCCGGCGCCTTACCGCATAACGAAATGAGTAAAGACGTAAAACCAGGTCTGGATGCTAAAGCCGTCTGGGAAGAGCAGTTACGTGCATATGTGTTAATGAATATTGAACCGGAATTTGATTGTTCCAATCCCTCTGCTGCTCAACTTGCCTTGCAACGAGCCGGTTTTGTGGTCGCAATAAACAGTTTTCATTGCAACAGTCTGCATGAGTATGCCGATGTGTTGCTGCCTTTGGCGGCATTTGCGGAAACGTCCGGTACTTTTGTCGGCCTGGATCATCAATGGCAGTCTTTTACAGGGGCAGTTGCACCACCCGGAGAAAGTCGGCCGGGCTGGAAAATTCTCCGGGTACTGGGCAATATTTCGAAATTCAACGGGTTTGATTATGTTTCGTCAGAAGGGGTACGCCAGGAGTTGCAGGATCAATTGAATCGGCATTCTCCGGTTAAGAACAGTTTGTATATTCCAGCTGAAATTTCTCAGTCTGACGGTTTGCAGCTGATTTCAGAGGTACCGATATATCGAACAGACAGCCTGGTCAGACATAGTAAAGCCTTGCAATTAACACCGGAAAATCAGTTTCTGGATACCTTGCGGATTCATCCGATACAGGCTGAGCAATTGGGTTTACATCAGGGGGATCAGGTGCAGATTCAGCAAGGCGAAATCTCTGTATCGACCACAGTTTTGATAGATGAACAGGTTGCTGAGGGGATGGTTTATCTTGCTGCAGCCTCACCATTAAGTGGCGAATTAACCTCAGCCTTTGGCGAAGTAGAATTATCAGCCATGCTGGAGACAGCTGATGCTTGATCTGCTTACCCAGCATTTGCTACCCAATATAGGCAAAATTTTGCTGATTGTGGCAATTTTGATGCTGGCGGTAGCCTATCTGACATTGGCCGAGCGTAAAGTAATTGGCTATATCCAGATGCGTATTGGACCCAATCGTGTTGGGCCGCGCGGCTTACTGCAACCGATTGCTGATGGTCTGAAGTTATTACTCAAAGAAATCATCTTGCCAACCCGATCCAATCTGTATTTGTTTGTTTTGGCGCCGGTATTGGCAATTGGTCCCGCTTTGGCGGCCTGGGCCGTTATCCCGTTTGATGCTGGCATGGTGTTGGCTGATATTAATGCCGGTTTGTTATATGTACTGGCTATCACTTCAATGGGCGTTTACGGCATTGTGATTGCCGGTTGGGCCTCCAATTCACGCTATGCTTTTTTAGGCGCGATGCGCAGTGCCGCACAAGTGGTGTCGTATGAAATCGCTATGGGCTTTGCCTTGGTAGGTGTATTGATCGCTGCCGGCAGTTTGAATTTGAGTGAGATTGTTATGGCGCAGCAAGGCGGTATCTTTTACTGGTACTGGTTACCGTTGTTACCATTGTTTGTGGTGTATTTTGTCTCCGGTGTGGCGGAAACCAATCGTGCACCGTTTGATATTGCCGAAGGTGAATCCGAAATTGTTGCCGGCTTCCATGTGGAATATTCCGGTATGGCATTTGCGATATTTTTCCTCGCTGAATACGCCGATATGATTTTGATTTCGATCCTTGCCGCCACCTTGTTTATGGGCGGCTGGTTATCACCTTTCGAAGGTATTCCAGTTTTAGAGCCGATGTTTGCCTGGGTACCGGGACTGGTGTGGCTATTACTGAAAACCAGTATGTTTCTGTTTATCTATTTATGGATCCGTGCCACCTTTCCTCGCTATCGTTATGATCAGGTGATGCGTCTCGGCTGGAAAGTGTTTATACCAGTGACATTAGTTTGGCTGGTGATTATTTCGACCATGCAGGTGTTCGATATTGGACCCTGGTTTAACAACATCGTCGAGGTGACAAGTCCATGAATGAGTCAATTCGTCACTTTTTTAAGAGTTTTCTGCTGTGGGAGCTAGTGCAGGGATTACGTCTGACCGGGCGACATTTGTTTTCCCGCAAGGTCACGGTGCAATATCCCGAAGAGCAAACGCCGCAATCACCACGTTTCCGCGGTTTGCATGCATTGCGCCGTTATCCCAATGGTGAAGAGCGCTGCATCGGCTGCAAGTTGTGTGAAGCGGTTTGCCCGGCATTGGCAATTACCATCGATACCGAACCCCGTGAAGACGGCACCCGCCGAACTACGCGCTATGACATTGATTTATTCAAATGTATTTACTGCGGTTTTTGTGAAGAATCCTGTCCCGTTGATTCAATAGTGGAAACCCGGGTATTTGCCTATCACTTTGAAAATCGTGGTGAAAATATTATGGACAAACAGCAGTTACTGGCGATTGGCGATAAATACGAGGGAGAAATCGCTGCTGACCGGGAGGCCGATGCGCCTTATCGATAGGCCGGATATTTATGGAAAAACTACTGTTTTATTTTTTTGCTGGCATATTACTGTTTGCGGCCACCATGGTGATTACCGTGAGAAATCCGGTGCGTGCAGCATTATTTCTGGTGCTGGCCTTTTTTACCAGTGCAGCCATCTGGTTGATGCTGGAAGCCGAGTTTCTGGCGATCAGTCTGGTATTGGTATATGTCGGTGCGGTGCTGGTGCTGTTCCTGTTTGTGGTAATGATGCTGGATATAGATACCAGCGCACTTAAGGAAGGCTTTACCCGTTATCTGCCGTTGGGCTTGTTAGTTGCCGTGTTGATCGTGCTGGAATTAATTGCAGTCTTGGGGGCAGCGAATTTTGGTTTGGATCAGGTGCCAGTTCCTGAAGGTTCTGATGAAAGTAATACTAAAACGCTGGGCCGTCTGTTGTATACGGTTTATGTTTATCCATTCGAGATCGCTTCGGTGATTCTGACGGTGGCCATCGTGGCAGCCATTACGCTGACCTTACGGCCCAATAAACGCAAAACCCAGGATCCAGCTGAGCAGGTCAAAGTTCGTAGTAAAGACCGCGTACGCCTGGTCAAAATGGCCTCGGAAAAACGCCAGGATGGGAAAGGAAAACCATGATTGCTTTATCTGACTTTCTGATTGTTGCCGCTATTTTATTCAGCCTGTCTGTTGCCGGTATTTTTCTTAATCGTAAAAACATCATTATCCTGCTGATGTGTATTGAATTGATGTTGCTGGCAGTAAATCTCAACTTCATTGCCTTTTCCTATTACGCCGGGGATGCTGCTGGTCAGGTATTTGTGTTTTTTATTCTGACCGTCGCCGCGGCTGAAGCAGCGATTGGCCTGGCCATTCTGGTGGTGTTATTCCGTAACCTCAGCACCATCAATGTTGATGATCTCAACCGGTTAAAGGGTTAATGGCATGACCCAAACGCTGTTACTGACCATCGTTTTAGCTCCCTTACTGGGCAGTATGATTGCTGGCTTTTTTGGTCGTAGGATTGGCCGTAACTGGTCACATCGAGCGGCAATTGCCGGTGTCAGTATTGCGTTCTTTTTATCGCTTTGGGTGTTGAAGCTGGTGGTTATGGATGGCGCGACCTATAACCAGGCGGTATATCAATGGTTGCAGGTTGGCAGCCTGAGTATTGAAGTTGGCTTTATGGTGGATTCATTAACCGCCGTGATGATGGCGGTTGTGACCTTTGTATCGCTGATGGTGCATATCTATACCATTGGTTATATGCATGACGATGACGGCTACAGCCGCTTTTTCAGTTACATCTCGCTGTTTACCTTCTCGATGCTGATGCTGGTCATGGCCAATAACTTTATGCAGTTGTTTTTTGGCTGGGAAGCCGTTGGCGTGGTGTCTTATCTGTTGATTGGCTTCTGGTACAAAAAGCCCACGGCTATTTATGCCAATCTCAAGGCATTCCTGGTCAATCGTGTAGGGGACTTTGGCTTTCTGCTGGGCATTGCTGCCGTATTAATGTATTCGGGCAGTCTGGATTATCTGGAAGTATTTAATCAGGCACCGGTTATGGCCAGTCAGACGATTACCTTGTTTGGCAATCATGTCTGGTCGTTAATGACGGTGATTGGCATTCTGTTATTTATCGGTGCAATGGGTAAATCCGCGCAGGTGCCACTGCATGTCTGGTTACCGGATTCAATGGAGGGCCCAACGCCGATATCCGCGTTGATTCATGCGGCCACAATGGTCACCGCAGGTATCTTTATGGTGGCAAGAATGTCACCTTTATATGAATATTCTGAAACCGCATTGTCATTTATCTTGGTGATTGGTGCGATTACCGCTTTATTTATGGGCTTTTTAGGCTTAATTCAGAACGATATTAAACGGGTAATTGCCTATTCGACCTTGTCACAGCTTGGCTATATGACTGTAGCTCTGGGTGTGTCGGCTTATTCTGCCGCGATTTTCCATTTATTCACCCATGCTTTCTTTAAGGCTTTGCTATTTCTGGCTGCGGGTTCAGTGATTTTAGCTCTGCATCATCAGCAGGATATTCGGCAGATGGGCGGCCTGAAAAAATATCTGCCAATCACCTATTGGACCAGTCTGATTGGTACGCTGGCATTAATTGGTTTTCCTGGACTTGCCGGCTTTTTCTCCAAGGATGCCATTATCATGGCGGTGCATGAATCGACTATCCCAGGCAGTAGCTTTGCCTTATGGGCAGTGATGATAGGGGTATTTGTCACCAGTCTGTACAGCTTTCGGCTTTTGTTTCTGGTGTTCCATGGCAAGGAACGTTTTGATGCACATGGTCACCCGCCTCATGAATCCCCTGGTGTGGTTACCTGGCCGTTAATTCTGTTAGCGATTCCATCGGTCTTGGCAGGCTATTTGATCGGTAGTCTTGTGTATGACAATTTTTTCAGTGATGCGATAACTGTCATGCCACAGGATGATGTGCTGGCGGCTGCCCACTATCATGGGTTAATCGGATTTATCAGCCATGGATTGATGACTGCACCGTTCTGGCTGGCAATGGCTGGTTTGGTAACCGCCTGGTATCTCTATCTCAAACGTCCGGATCTGCCGGCCAAAATTCAGCATCGACTGATGTGGCTATGGCAAATTCTGGAAAACAAATACGGCTTTGATGCATTTAACGACAGAGTTTTTGCCGGTGGTTCACGAGGTCTGGGTTGGCTGTTCTCTCGCGTTGGTGACCGAATGTTAATTGATGGTTTAGTGGTTAACGGTACAGCACGAACAGTAGGCTTAATCTCGAGAGTAGGGCGCAAAATGCAGAGCGGTTATTTGTACCATTACGCCTTTGTAATGATTATTGGGGTGTGGCTGTTGCTCACCTGGTTTGTGGTTTAGGAGCAAGCTGATTAGATGATGGACTTCCCGCTCCTCAGTGTATTGATTTTGCTGCCGATTATCGGCGGCGGTTTACTGTTGTTCTGTAAACAGAATCATGTTTTGGTCCGCCAACTGGCTTTAGTTCTCAGTGTAACGACCATGCTGCTGTCGTTTTTGCTGTATATCGGCTTTGATGCTACCAGTCATCAAATGCAGTTTGTTGAACGTTTGTCATGGATTGCCACATTTAATATCGAGTATTACCTGGGCATTGACGGTTTTTCGATGCCGTTGATGATCCTGACCACAATTTCCACGGTGTTGGTAGTAATTGCCGGCTGGCAGGTGATTCAGGATCGAGCAGCTCAATATATGGCTGCTTTTTTGATTATGGAAGGCTTGATGCTGGGCGTTTTTGCAGCGCTTGATGCCATTCTGTTCTATCTGTTTTTTGAAGCAATGCTGATTCCGCTGTTTCTAGTGATCGGCATCTGGGGTGGACCGAATCGGGTTTATGCCACCATTAAGTTTTTCCTTTATACCTTTTTCGGGTCAGTGTTTTTGCTCATTGCACTGTTATATCTACAATTTCAGGCGGGCAGTTTTTCGATTCTGGATTTCCACAATGTCAGCCTGAGTTTGACTCAACAGATATGGATTTTCCTGGCTTTCTTGATTGCTTTTGCGGTGAAAATTCCAATGTGGCCGGTACATACCTGGTTACCTGATGCACACGTTGAAGCACCAACTGGTGGTTCGGTGATTCTGGCGGCTATCACGCTGAAAATCGGTGGCTATGGTTTGTTGCGGTTTGCCTTGCCGATTACCCCGGATGCCAGTATGACGCTGGACTGGCTGGTGATTAGCTTATCGTTGATCGCCATTGTTTATATCGGTTTTGTCGCGCTGGCCCAATCGGATCTGAAAAAACTGATTGCTTATTCGAGTATTGCCCATATGGGCTTTGTGACCCTGGGACTGTTTATTGTGTTTCGCATCGTCGCCAACGATGCGATTACACTTGGTGTCGGTAATGGCGAAGTGTTAGCTATTGAAGGCGCAATGGTGCAGATGATTTCGCATGGCTTTATTGCCGCAGCGATGTTCCTCAGTGTCGGTGTGTTATATGACCGGATGCATACCCGTGAAATCAGTGCTTATGGCGGTGTTGCCAACAGCATGCCGAAATTTACTGCACTGGCCGTATTCTTTGCGATGGCCAATGCTGGGTTACCCGGTACCTCCGGATTTGTCGGCGAGTTTATGGTGATCCTGGCGGCGTTTCAGGCCAACTTCTGGTATGCCTTTTTAGCGGCTACCACCTTAATTCTTGGCGCGGCTTATACCTTGTGGATGGTCAAACGGGTGTTTTTTGGAGAGATTGCCAATGATGAAGTTGCCAAATTACAGGATATTAATTCACGAGAAATGCTGCTGTTGGCAAGTCTGGCAGTCATAGTATTAGTGATTGGTATTTGGCCAGATCCGTTACTTAATGTGATGCATGCTTCGGTAGATAATCTACTGCTGCAAATCACTCAGTCAAAGCTTTAAAGGACACACCAGATGGCGTTTGAGGTTCCAAATATGCTGTTTGCCTTGCCAGAGATGCTGATGCTGGCTATGTGCTGCATCGTGCTATTGGTGGTGGCGTTTACCGGTAATCGTCAAATCAATCTGGTGCATGCATTAAGTCAACTGAGCCTGTTAATAACCTTTTTGACAGTTTTCTGGATGATGGGGGAGGGTGGACTGACCTTTTCTGAAACTTATATCAAAGACCCGCTCAGCGATATCCTTAAACTGGCGATCTGTCTGGTAAATATGCTGGTGTTGAGTTATTCCTATAGTTATTTGCAGGCACGAAAACTGTTGCAAGGTGAGTTTTATGTGCTGGCTTTGTTTGCCACCCTGGGCATGCTGGTAATGGTCTCGGCACATCACTTTTTGACGCTGTATTTAGGGTTGGAGCTGATGTCGCTTTGTCTGTACGCAATGGTAGCAATGCAACGTGATTCTTTTGCCGCTACCGAAGCCGGGATGAAGTATTTTATTCTGGGCGCCTTGGCTTCAGGCATGTTGTTATACGGCATGTCGATTATCTACGGGGTCACAGGTGAATTAGGTATACAGGCCATTGCTGTCGCATTAGACACCGAAGAATTGAATCAAACGGTGCTGAGTCTGGGCATTGTGTTTCTGGTTATTGGTATCGGGTTTAAATTTGGTGCTGTACCGTTTCATATGTGGTTACCGGATGTCTATCAGGGGGCGCCCACAGCCATTACTTTATTTGTGGCCAGTGCACCCAAAATAGCGGCCTTTGCGTTGTTGATACGCATATTGACGGAGGGTATGGGCGATATGCTCAGTGTGTGGCGCGATATGCTGATCATGCTGGCGGTATTATCGATCATCCTGGGTAATTTACTGGCAATTGCACAGAGCAACTTAAAGAGGATGCTGGCCTATTCCACCATCTCTCATGTTGGCTTTTTGTTATTGGGTGTTTTAGCCGGAACCCAGGCTGGATATGCTGCAGCATTGTTTTACACCCTGGTCTATGCACTGATGACATTAGGCAGTTTCGGTATGATTCTGCTGCTGAGTCGTGAGGGCTTTGAAGCTGAAGAGATAGAAGACTTTAAAGGTTTGGGTCAACGCCATCCATGGCATGCCTTGATGATGCTGTTACTGATGTTTTCCATGGCGGGTATTCCACCACTGGCCGGTTTCTATGCGAAATTAGGCGTGATTAAATCAGTTGTCGATGTTAATTTACTGGCCGTTGCGATTGTTGCTGTCGTGATGTCTGTTATTGGTGCGTATTATTATTTGCGGGTGGTCAAGGTGATGTTTTTCGACACGGCCACCGACAAGCCCCATATCGCAGCCACAACCTCAATGCAGTACCTGCTGAGTGGCAACGTATTAGCAGTACTGTTACTCGGTTTGTTTCCGGGAAGTTTATTTGCGCTTTGCGCCAGAATATTTAGTTAGGTTTAAAAATGTCGATTTGGTTACTGCTGTTGATTATGTTTGTGCTGGCAAATTTACCTTGGGTAAATTCACGATTATTTCTGTTTATCCCGTTAAAAAATGGTAAAAATGCCTGGTTGAGACTGTTTGAGGTAGTGGTATATTATTTTGTAGCTCTACTGGTCTCCATCGCTTTTGAGCAGCAGTATGCAGGCAATATTTATCCCCAGCAGTGGGAGTTTTTTGTCACTACCCTGAGTTTGTTTCTGGTGTTTGCCACACCGGGCGTGGTGTATCGCCATCAATGGCTGCCATTACAGAAAAAGCTACGTTAAAAATCGCAAAAGTGCGCCCCTAAAGAGCGTAGTAATTCAATCCGAAATTTCAAAAGACTGCTATCAGGGCACTTACAGGCTGTGATATCAATTCGGGATGCATCCCGAAGCATAGTAGTTTAGAATTTGCGGGTTTAACTCCCTGATGATGTAAACAACATCGGTTTTTCACACAAAAGAGACAGGATTATGGCTTCTTCCGATTTATCCAAGTACAGAAATATTGGTATTTTCGCCCACGTTGATGCGGGCAAAACCACCTCCACCGAACGTATTCTTAAACTGACCGGTAAAATTCATAAATCCGGTGAGGTTCATGATGGTGAATCCACCATGGACTTTATGGATCAGGAAGCCGAACGCGGTATTACTATCCAGTCAGCAGCCACAACCTGTGAATGGAAAGGCCATCGTCTGAACGTTATCGATACCCCGGGTCACGTTGACTTCACGATTGAAGTATATCGTTCACTGAAAGTATTGGACGGCGGTATTGGTGTTTTCTGTGGTAGTGGTGGTGTTGAGCCACAATCAGAAACCAACTGGCGTTATGCGAATGACTCAGAAGTTTCCCGTCTTATCTTTGTTAATAAGCTGGATCGTATCGGTGCTGATTTCTATCGTGTTGTAAAACAGGTAGAAGATGTACTGGCAGCAACTCCATTGGTAATGGTTCTGCCAATCGGTATTGAAGATGAATTTACCGGTGTTGTCGATTTGCTGACCCGTAAAGCATGGATCTGGAAAGATGAGAAAAATGCTGAAGATTACAGCATCGAAGAGCCACCAGCTGATATGGCTGACCAAATTGAAGAATGGCGTGAAAAACTGATCGAAACTGCTGTCGAGCAGGATGATGATCTGATGGAAAAATATCTGGAAGGTGAAGAGCCTTCCATCGAAGATCTGAAAAGATGTATCCGTAAAGGTACATTGCAATTGGATTTCTTCCCAACATACTGTGGTTCTGCATTCAAAAACAAAGGTATGCAGTTAATCCTGGATGCCGTTGTTGATTACCTGCCTGATCCAACTGAAGTTGATCCACAACCAGAAGTTGATTTGGAAGGTAACGAAACCGGTAAACACGCTATCGTTGATATCAAAGGCCCACTGCGCGCATTGGCATTCAAAATCATGGATGACCGTTTTGGCGCATTAACCTTCGTTCGTGTCTACTCAGGCGAATTGAAAAAAGGCGATACCATCCTAAATACTTTCACAGGCAAAACAGAGCGTGTTGGCCGTATGGTGGAAATGCATGCCAATGATCGTAACGAACTGGATTACGCACATGCTGGTGATATCATCGCCATCGTCGGTATGAAAGATGTTCAGACCGGCCACACCTTATGTGACCCGAAAAACCCAGCGACATTGGAACCAATGGTGTTCCCGGATCCTGTTATCTCAATCGCGATTGCGCCTAAAGATAAAGCTGCCGCTGAAAAACTCGGTGTTGCATTGGGTAAGATGATTAAAGAAGATCCTTCTTTCCGTGTTGAAACCGATGACGATAGCGGTGAAACGATCATGAAAGGTATGGGTGAACTGCATTTGGATATCAAAGTCGATATCCTGAAGCGTACCCATAACGTTGATGTAATAGTTGGTGAGCCGCAGGTTGCTTACCGTGAAACCATTACGCAAAAAATCGAAGACAGTTACACCCATAAGAAACAATCGGGTGGTTCTGGTCAATTTGGTCGTATCGACTACATCATTGAACCAGGTGAACCAGGCAGCGGTTTCAACTTTGAATCAACCGTGACCGGTGGTAGCGTTCCGCGTGAATACTGGCCAGCCGTAGAAGCAGGCTTCAAGAAAATGATGGATCGTGGTGTTTTAGCGGGCTTCCCATTACTTGATGTGAAAATAAACCTGTTTGATGGTGCGTTCCATGCCGTGGATTCATCAGCAATGGCCTTTGAAATTGCTGCAATGGGTGCTTTCCGTCAAACCATTCCAAAAGCGGGTCCACAATTGTTGGAACCGATCATGAAAGTAGACGTGTTCTGCCCGGATGATAACGTCGGTGATGTTATCGGTGACTTGAACCGTCGTCGTGGCATGATTAAATCACAGGATGCGGGTGCAACTGGCGTACGTATCAAAGCTGAAGTACCACTGAGCGAAATGTTCGGTTACATCGGCACTCTGCGTACTATGACTTCTGGTCGTGGTCAGTTCTCTATGGAGTTCCTGCACTACCTGCCATGCCCACGAAATGTGGCAGAAGAAGTTATTAAAGAAGTTAAAGAGCGTGAAGCTGCTGCGAAAAAATAAGCAGTTTGCTAAAAGTTCGATTGAGAAAGGGGCGTTTATCGCCCCTTTTTTTGTGGCCAAATTTTGACCTTAACTCAGGTTAGCCCTGTGTTGAAATAAGTAGGATATGCTGAGATTTACTTACAATGGTCAAGGCTGAAAAAAATGGATCTGAAAAGCGGTTATCCCTACTGGGCGGTTAGAAATGGATTGATGCGAACCTTTCCGGCGCTGGATCAGGATATTGTCTGTGATGTGGCCATTATTGGCGGTGGAATAACCGGAGCATTGGTTGCTGATGAGCTAAGCTCAAATGGTTATGCAGTGGCGGTTATAGAACAGCGGGATATTGGCTGGGGTAGTACTGCTGCCAGTACGGCATTATTGCAATATGAAATAGATACTCATCTGACCGAGCTTGCCGCTTTATATGGCGAGGTTGATGCATTAAAAGCCTATCGGGCTTGTGCAGAAGCCATCACCGATCTTCAAAAAATTGCTGAAACAGTAAGTGATGTCGATTTTGAAATGCAGGAAAGTCTGTATTACGCCAGTCGCAATAGTGATAAAAAATCGCTTAAAGACGAATTTTTGCTACGACAAAAACATGGATTTGATGTTGAATGGTTGGAATCGGATGCAATAAAAAAACGTTATGGGTTTAAATCACCTGGGGCTATTCTTAGCAAACTGGCTGCTCGAATTGACCCTTATCGGCTGGCGCATAAACTTCTGGATAGACTGCAGAATAGTGGGCATCACGTCTATGACCGAACCGAAATAAAAGATTTGATGCCTTCCGATAAACAGGTTGATTTAACAACGACATCTGGATTTAAGATTAGCTGTCAACATGTGGTTATAGCCACGGGTTATGCCAGTCAGAAATTACTGAAACAAAATGTAGCTTCAAATCGCAGTAGTTATGCCTTTATTACTGATCCGATAGCCCCTGAGTTACTGGGCGAATTAAATAGAACCATGATGTGGGAATCCGCCAGGCCTTATCTGTATATGCGAACTACCGGTGATGGACGTTTACTGGTCGGTGGTGAAGATGATGCTATTGATATCCCTGCAAAACGGGATAAACGGGTAGATAAAAAAGCCCAGACTCTGTCCAAGAAAGTCGAAAAGTTGTTTCCCAAACTACCAATGAACCCGACATTTTCCTGGGCGGGTACCTTTGCTGAAACAGAAGATGGATTACCATTTTTTGGTGCACATCCCCAATATGGTGAACGTGTGCAGTTTGCCATGGCCTATGGCGGAAACGGTATTACCTACAGCATGATTGGTGCTGGATTGTTAAGAGCAAATATAGAACAACGCGAGCATCCGCTAGCTGAGCTGTTTTCTTTCTCCAGATTAGACCAAAGCAACAACGATTGATGCACTGACACAGAACAATACAGTCCATAATGCCGAACGATTCAGCACGTAAATAATTAAAAAACCGCCGAGCGCAATCAGTAAATCCAGCCAGTGATTTACGCCTTCAGTGAAAATCGGATCGTATAAAGCAGCGGCTAATAAACCGACTACAGCTGCGTTAATACCCGCAACCACGGCCCCTGCATTAGGCAGATGAGCAAGTTGTTGCCACAGCGGTAATATCGCCAGCAATAATAAAAAACCCGGAACAAAGATGGCAAGGGTAGCCAGCAAGGCATTCCAGCCAGCGGGTAACTGGGTGGGGATTTCGGCACCAAGGTAGGTTGCCAGTGTAAACATCGGGCCTGGAACGGCCTGAGCGGCACCATAACCGGTTAAAAACTGATCGGTGGTGAGCCAACCTGTAGCAACCGTCTGCTGTTCGAGTAGCGGCAACACAACATGGCCACCACCAAATACCAATGCACCGGCCTGATAAAAGCCGGCCAGCATATTAGTGGTATTAAGCTGACTACCTGCAAACAGGCTGAGAATAAGCAGCAACATAAACAAACTGAACAATATCCATGCGGTTTGTTTGCCGTAATTGACCGGGAATCTGAAGTCCGCTGAAAGTTGTTGCTGGCGACATAAAAACCAGCCAGCCAGACCGCCCAAGACGATCACCGCGATTTGCATAATTGCCAATTTAAAAATCAGCAGCATTGCAAAACTTAATAGGGCAATCAAAATACGTTGCCAGTCCGGCGTCAGTTTCTGAGCCATACTGATAACGGCATGAGCTACCACCGCAACCGCCACAAGCTTTAAACCATCAATAATGGCCATACCGATAGCATTGTCCAGCTGATGAGCAATGGCGGCAAAAGCAAACAGCAGTAATGCAGAAGGCAGGGTGAAGGCAATAAAAGCAGCAATGGCGCCAAGCCAGCCGCCGCGAAATAAGCCAATTGAAAATCCCATCTGACTGCTGGCCGGACCAGGCAAGAACTGTGTTACAGCGAGTAACTGAGAAAACTGCTGTTCAGAAAGCCATTGGCGTTTAATGATAAATTCAGTACGAAAATAACCAATGTGAGCAATCGGTCCGCCAAACGCCGTTAGACCCAGTTTGAGAAAGGCTAAAAAAACGTCAACGATGTTATGCAGATTGTTTGGTGCCTTCACCGTTATTCCCTCTGATTAATCGGTATGGCTGGCAGCATCCATCCGTAACAGTTCCAATAATCGTTGCATATCATCCGGTAAGGGAATCTGCCAGCTCACCGCTTCCCCGGTAGTCGGATGATCAAACCCCAATAAACCGGCATGCAAAGCCTGACGACGCGTATTCTGCAAGGCAGCCAGACAGCTATCCGTCATCCCTTTTGGTGTTTTAAACCGGCCGCCATATAAAGGATCACCCAATAAAGGATGGCGAATATGCGCCATATGCACGCGGATCTGGTGAGTGCGCCCGGTTTCCAGTTTGCAACGCAAATGGGTATGCGCTCGAAAGCGCTCTTCAATCCGATAGTGTGTCACGGCAGGTTTACCGTTTTGTGTCACTGCCATGCGTTTGCGATCAATATGATGCCGACCAACTGGCGCATCAACCGTGCCCCCGGCGGTAAACACCCCGCAGGCAATAGCCTGATATTCACGAATTACGGTGCGCTGCTGCAGTTGGCTGATCAATGAATGATGTGCCTGCAGGCTTTTGGCGACCATTAATAGTCCGGTAGTGTCTTTATCAATGCGATGCACAATCCCGGCGCGTGGAATATGGGTAAGTTGTGGCGCATGTGCCAATAGCGCATTGACCATTGTGCCATTCTGGTTGCCAGCACCGGGATGCACCACCATGCCTGCCGCTTTATTGATGATTAATACATCGTCATCTTCATAAATGATATCCAGAGCGATAGATTCTGCCTGCCAGTTATCATCATGAATAATTTGTTGTGCGGCAATTTCAATCTGGTCACCGGTGCGTACCGCATCTTTAGGACGACAGACTTTCTGATTGACCAATACATCGCCGGCTTTAATCCATTTTGTGAGCTGGCCGCGGGAGTATTCTGAGAACAGCTGGGCCAAGGCCTGATCTACACGCAAGCCACTTAATGACTCGGGGATGGTGGCATCTAGTTTAATAATCTCGGTCATGAATGGCTTTGCATAAAATGGGTTGCGTATTATAACGTAGCTTGATACATCGCCGTTAAACGGGCGAAAGGGGAATTATGAAACGACTGCTGATATGTCTTGCATTACTACTGACTTCGACCTGGATTCAGGCTGAGCCAAATATGGCTTTACTGGCTTCATCCTGCGCGGCTTGTCATGGTACCAATGGCCACAGCAAAGGCGAAATGCCCAAACTTGCAGGTTTGGAGCAAGATTATTTTATTCAGCAGATGCAGGATTTTGCCAGTGGGGCAAGAGAGTCTAAAGTCATGCGACATCATGCTGCGGCCTATAGCGAAGCCGAAATTCGCCTACTGGCAGATTATTTCTCTAAACAATAATTTTCTTCAAATCTTTTGGCAATAGGGGCAGAAATAGGTCGCCCGCTGCGATTGGCGAATCAACTCTATCGGATGACCACATTGTTTACAGTCTTGATTCTGCCGTGCATAAACCCATAATTCCTGAGCAAAATATCCGGGTTTGCCTTCGCTATCCCGAAAGTCCCGCAAAGTTGTTCCGCCCGCTGCAATAGCTTTTTCCAATGTCAGTTTGATCGCGGCGACCAGTTTTTCTGCCTGTTTTTTTGTTAGTTTTGCTGCTATCAGCTGAGGGTGAATGGCGGAGAGAAACAGCGATTCACTGGCATAGATATTCCCCACACCCACAACGATTTCCGCATTCATAATAAACGTTTTGATACTGACCTGACGTTTACGGCTACGCTGGAACAGGTATTCGGCGTCAAAATCCGCCTCCAGTGGCTCAGGCCCCAGATGGTGTAATAACGGATGTTGCAGTGGTGGTTCAGTGGTCCACAATACAGCCCCAAAGCGACGAGGATCGGTAAAGCGCAGAATAATATTATTGGCAAACACAATATCTACATGGTCGTGTTTTTCAGTTGGCTGAAACGTGGTCAGAATACGTAACCGTCCGGACATACCCAGATGGATAAACAGTGTGCCTTCAGCGGTATGGAGCAGTAAATATTTGGCGCGGCGGCTGACCGACTGAATGATTTTTCCAAAGAGTTTTTCTTCCAGGTTGTCAGTGATGGGCCAGCGCAATCGCGAGTCACGAATGACAACCTGCTTAACCTGCTGATTTTCTATATATGGCGCAATGCCACTGCGGGTGGTTTCGACTTCAGGTAATTCAGGCATATCACTCGTTTATTGAAAAGAGGGCAGGAATAATGGTGGCTGGAAACAGATATTGTAATTGTTGTTGATGATCAGTCAGCGTAAGACCTTCCTCGCTATATGACACGACAAAGTTACGCTGTGTATTGTCGGTTAATTCAATTGTTACTGCTGGCTGTGCATCCGGTGTAATCGTTGCAGTATCAGACAGGATAACTACCTGCATGGCATAGGCCTGTTGCCAGTTTTGCAGAAGTGCCAGGAGTTTATCCTGAGGATAATTTTGGGGTTTGGAGTGCCAACTGTCATTTTGTTGAACTATGGAGAGTGCCGCGTATTGTTGCTGAACCTTTTGGTTTTGCAGCTCAGGCAAATACAGTGCCGTAATCTTGCTGGCGGGATCCAATAAACGGTTATCGACAAAGCTGCTGGCACTGGCACCGAGTAATGGTGAAATATCATCGTTAATTAAGTAAATCTGCTCATTGTGCAAAATATAACGATATTCGCTGAGCGGTTCGGTATCACCAAAAGCAAATTGGTATTCATTGAATACCAATGATAACTCAGGCTGCTGCAGTCCGAATTCTGCCAGGTCAGTTGTTTGTGTCACCGGGATCTGTTGATGAACGGGCTGTTGTAACAGACTTAGTAACAAATTGATTCGGGTTTGATTGGCTCGCACATTTACTGGCTGGCTTAACCGCCATTGCTGATCACGTTGCAAGTGAATACTTTGTTGATCACGGCGAATAATTGTTATTTGATTGACCTGAGCCGCCTGAATTTTATCAGTGATATAAGCTGAATCGGCTACTTTTGATTCGGTCATTAACCACACTAATAGAACCGCAACCACCAATAACAACAGGTTGGTCAGATATGTGCTTTTCATCGGCGCCTTCTAATCCACCAGATACTGATGCCAATCACAAGCAGACTAAGTGGTAATCCGAGTAAAAAACCAATACCAATAAATAATGATTGGTGTTCGGATAATACCAGTTGGTTATCTCGGGTTTTTATCACCGGAATATCGATTGAATCATCCTCAGCGACCAGCCAGTTTGTCAGAGCCATCGCCAGTTCAAGATTGGCCGCGGTGCCGAGGTACAGGTCGGAGACAAAATCGCCATCACCAAATACGGCAACACGTTGTTTTTGTGTTGAAGAAACAGGTTTTTCCATTAATACGCTGAGCATTAAAGGCCCTGGAATATCTATTTCTGCATCAAAGCGTAATTCGTCGAGGCTGGTGCCAGTCATATCACCTAATTCAGACCAGCTATCACTTTGTGACTGCATCAGTTGGGTGATTTGCCAATTGGATTCGGCCGCCGATAACTGGATAGCATGCGCCTCTGGCATCAGGGTGATGCTGGAAGTGGCTGCCGTTACCGGATGATTGGCATAATCAGTCACAATCACAAACCGTGGATCTTCCAGACCTAATTTGCCGGCATTGGGATCCACCATCGTCCCCGGTACAAAATTCAGATTAAGCTGTTCACTGATGGCCGACAAACCAGTATCTGTGTCAGGTTCGCTGAGCCAGAGCAGATTACCGCCTTGCTGCAACCATGATTGTAACTGAACAATATCGCTTTGCGGCCAGGTTGTTTGTGAACTGGCGATGACCAAAACGATTTTTTTATCCTGACTGTCAAGTTGCATCGCTTCTGCCATCGACAGAGATTTTACTTCAAAGCCGGTGCTTATCAGTTGCTGTCCCCATAGCGACATATCAAATGCACCATCACCGGCAATATCCCGTTCCCCGTGACCAGTAATAAAGATTAATTCAGGCAAGTTACTGCGACTGACTTTTATAATGGCATTGCTCAGTGATTGCTCAGATAAATCATATACATGCTGCTGTCCCTGTTGACCTGAAACCACCATTTCAGCCTGCTGCTGGATGTCAAGTTCACGAACCCGCTGTGGCTGGCTGACGGGATCAATAAACGACACCATAAGTTGTTGACTATGCTGTTGATAGCGCTTTAATAAACTTTCAGCTGCTGATTGATACTGATGTCCAGGACTGATAAATACTTCTATCGTCACCGGAGTTTCAAGCGTCTGTAATAATTCGGTAGTAGCAGAGGAGAGGGTATGTCGCTGGTTAGCTGTCCAGTCTGACTCAAAGCTGTAACGGTGTGAAAGAACAGCTACTGCGATAATCACTACCAGCAATAAAATGTAAAAGATGATCTGTTGCAGGCGATGTTGATATTTAAACTGTTTTGACATCTTCATAAACTCAGCCTCGCTGCATCAAGACGCCGAATAGTCATCAGAATAAAAACCACACAGAACAGGGCAAAAAAGCTCAGATCAACGCTATTAATCTGTCCTGAAAGCATAGGTTGAAAATGGCCTAACAGGGATAACCAGGCCAGCCAGTTTATTTGTCCTGAAACAGCACTGGCTGCAGCAAAATCAATTATCCATAATAAAAACAGTAAACAGAATGTCATAACCGCTGCAATAATCGGTTGGGTGGTGAGTGATGATAAAAATATTCCGGCGGCCAAAAAACTGGCTACCAGCAAAAACAGACCGAACATGCTGACACCAAACTGATAAAGATCTATTGCCGATCCGGCAAGTAGTGATAGCGGCATTAAAGCAATCAATACTAATTGCAGCAGAAAAAAACCGAGATATCCGAGGTATTTACCTAAAACAATCTGACTGGCTGAAAGTGGTGCAGAGATCAAAAGAGGCAGACTGTGGTTACGATGTTCATCAGCAAAAGCCCGCATGGTGATAAATGGGGCAATCAGTAACAACACCAGAGCCGCATTACTTAATAATGGCGCAATAATCATTTCAGTTACACCGGGAGCACCAGGAATAGCTGAAATCTGGCCCTGAATCTGGGCAAAATACTCAATATGACTGAGAAACATATACGCCAGTAAAAACTGTACCAATGCCAGCATTATCCAGGCAAAAGGAGACAAAAACAGGCGTGAAATTTCCAGTCTTGCCACACACCACATCAGTTTTTAACCTCAGCTAGCGGTGCGTCATCTTTTATCAGATGCATAAAAATATCTTCCAGCGAGTCCTGTTCACGTACCAGTTCCTGCAGTTGCCAGTGTTTAGAGACGGCACTCGCTATCAGATTTTCTGTAGGATCCTGTTCCGGGTGATAAATTATTCGAAATTGATTTGCTGAAACGGCCTCCACCGTGGATACATTCATTAGCGTCTCTAGCTCGTTAAGCTCTGGTGGGGCAGCTAAAGTGATCTTCAGGCTGCTGTTCAGTCTTTGCTGATGCAACGCTTTCAGGCTGTCCGCAAACATTACTTGGCCTTTACTGATGATCTGCACCCGATCGCAGAGCATTTCCACTTCTGGCAGAATATGCGTCGACAGTATCACGCTATGTTCATTGGCAAGTTCACGGATGAGTTCGCGGATCTGCCGAATTTGCAGCGGATCCAGACCGGAAGTCGGTTCATCAAAAATAACCACCGCCGGATTGTGCACGATCGCCTGGGCGATGCCGGTGCGTTGTTGGTAGCCTTTGGATAATTGACCGATCAAACGCCGCTGAACATCCCCCAGCCCACAACGTTCAATTACCGTCGCAACTGCAGATTTCAGTTGCTTACCTCTGAGTTGGTTGAGTCTGGCGCAATGCTGTAAATATTCGATGACCGTCAGTTCACGATATAACGGTGGGTTTTCCGGCAGATAACCCAGTTGGGCTTTGGCCTGTTTTGGCTGCGACAATAAATCAAAGCCATTGATATGGATCTCGCCTTTATCCGGCGCCAGATTTCCGCTAAGCATTTTCATCGTGGTGCTTTTACCTGCACCATTGGGACCGAGAAAACCCAGTATTTCTCCGCGTTTTACCGTGATATCAATATTCTGAACCGCAACATTGGGGCCAAAATAACGCGACAGATTTTGTGCTTCCAGCAATATAGTCATAGCGCACTATAATACGGTTTTGGTCTGAATCGTCCACTCCGTTGCTTCAACATAAATATCGCTTAACGTTTCTAATGAAATTTCCTGAGTATTGATGTTATCCCACTGACCTTGCTCGTAGGCTATAACGATATCCAGCAGCTGGCCTAATGGACCACCCCGTTGAGTTAATGCCAGTTTTAATTCACCATTCAGCGGCAACGAGTTCATCAGCTTATCCATTGGAATGCCTATCATCACGTCAATATTGGAAAACATGCCCGTCAGAAAGCCCGTCTGTTCTGAAAAGCCATAATTAGGCGCAAGTCTTTCGCACATTTTGGCGCGAATCAATGCATTGGTCATCAGTTCTGGTGGAACTGACTCAATGGCATTCAATGCAATTAATGTAGTCCAGGTTCGGATGGCTTTAAGGCCAAGGATTATCAAGCCTTGCTGAATAGAATCGACTTTTCTGCGTAAGCCCATTGCAGCAGAATTTAACAGGCGCAGCAGTTTATAACTGAGCCCAACCTCCTGCATGATTAACCGTTCTATTTCTGAAAACTCAACATCCGGATCCTGCAGTTTTTCAATAATCTTAAATAATTTAAGATGATTTTCCGGAACTGGTTTATCTTTAATAATAGACGGGCGGCAGAAGTAATATCCCTGGAACAGCTCAAAACCCAGCTGCATGCACAAGTTGAATTGTTCACGAGTTTCGATTTTTTCGGCCAGCAGACGAACAGGATATCGTTTCAGCTCATTGACGTGTTTGGTCAATTCCTCTGCATCGACATCCAGGATATCGACTTTAATAATTTTGGCCATCTTGACCAGCGGCGCCAGTTTTTCGTTATAGATAAAATCATCCAACGCCAATACATAGCCCTGGTAAACCAGTTTTTTTACAGCGTCCAGTAATGGCTGATCGATTTCAATATCCTCAAGAACTTCGAGAACTATTTTTTCCTGGGTAAACGGAATGGGATCGTCACTAAGTAAAAAACTGCGAGTGAGATTGATGAAACCGATATGTTCACCAATAACACGCTCGATACCAAGTTCCATAAAGGCATGATTGATGACTCGACTGGTCGCCATATCGGCATTTTCAGCAGTGACACCTGAAGCGTTTTCGCCGCCGGCACGAAATAAAAGTTCATAAGCATAAACATTCATATCGCGATCATAAATTGGTTGGCGGCCAATAATTACGCTCGGCGCGGTAGTGCTCATATCGGTTTCCTGAAGATGGAAGGAATAATTCCTGTCTATTTTACCTGATGCAAAAAAAAACCCGCTTAAGAATGCGGGTTTTTTAGGAAGCAGTTAACAATACGGTTACTTGATTTTTGCTTCTTTATACATAACGTGTTGACGGATAACAGGATCAAACTTTTTGATTTCCATTTTTTCCGGCATAGTACGTTTGTTTTTATCAGTAGTGTAGTAGTGACCTGTACCTGCTGATGAAACTAATTTGATTTTATCGCGCATGTCCTGACTCCTTAGATTTTTTCGCCGCGGCCACGGAGATCAGATAAAACGGTATCAATACCTCTTTTATCAATGATACGCAGACCATGATTGCTGACACGCAATTTTACCCAACGGTTTTCAGACTCAACCCAAAAACGGTGTGAGTGAAGATTAGGTAGGAAACGGCGTTTTGTTTTGTTGTGAGCGTGTGAAACATTGTTTCCGCTCATAGGGCGTTTGCCCGTTACCTGACATACTCTGGACATGTTAATCCTGCTCCTGATGCATTTTTAGTGACTGACGCGTCCTGCCAACGCATCATTCTGAATAAACTAAGCCGGACTTTATACCATATGTGCTATCTGATGTGTAGCAGTTTT